>SXGQ01333873.1_pt1 | contig 17218 bp, 12 predicted proteins | sample 3178371 | NCBI WGS metagenome assembly SXGQ01 (sample SAMN11356859, study PRJNA531348) | freshwater metagenome | isolation source: freshwater sample F1-20 | place: China: Fuxian Lake, Yuxi | collected 2017-12-25 | reverse complement strand
GAGCAGCAGATGCTGGCCGTGGCGCGCGCCCTCATGTCACGCCCGCGCCTGCTGTTGATGGACGAGCCCTCTGTAGGCTTAGCCCCGATGGTGGTGGCGGAGATCTTCTCCATCATCCGCACATTGCACGCTGAAGGGGTGAGCCTGTTCGTGGTGGAGCAAAACGCCCACATGGCGCTGAAGGTGGCGCAGCACTTCTATCTCATGGAGCAGGGCCGGGTGAGCTTCTCGGGCACGCCCGGTGAGCTGGCTGACGACGATGTGATCCAGCGCGCCTACCTCGGCCAAAAGAAGGCGGCCTAAGCCACGCCATCCCAGAGCGAGCAAACCGGCAACGCCGCGACCGCTTCGGATGATGCCGCCGCCCCCATGATCGACTTCCTGCAGACCACGCTGGACGGCCTGTTGGACGGTGGCGCCTATGCCTTGGTGGGCCTGGGTTTGTCGCTGACCTTTGGGTCGCTGCGCCGCCTGAATCTGGCTTACGGTGCCACGGCCATGTTGGCGGCCTACTTGGGGGCCTGGCTGCACATTCGCTACCAAGCTCCCATGTGGCTGGTGGCCGTGACCGTAGTGGTCGCCGCCACCCTTATCAGCCTGTATGTCGAGCGGCTGTGCTTCGCAGCCACGCGTGAAGAGTCCACGATGCCGCGCGGCGCGCCCATTGCCGGCGCCGACGGCCGCGAAGTCGTTGCCTTGGCTTCAAGTTTTGCCATTTGGATGCAGCTCGAGCAGTTGGCGGTGAACCTGCTGCCTCGCCACCTCAATGCCTTTCCATCCCTGGCGGTGGAGCAAAACTGGTTCATCGCGCTGGGTGGCCATAGCGTCTCAGAACTCATGATCCGGCCCGACCGCTTGGTGCTGGCGCTGCTGGCCGCGGGGCTCACCCTGGGCCTGGCCCGCTGGCTGGAGGATTCCCGCGCGGGTCTATCCTGGCGGGCAGTGGCAGACCATCGAACCGCCGCGCACTTGGTGGGCATGCCCGTGGCGCGGCTGCAAAGCCTGGGATTTGCGGCGGCTTGCGCACTCTCGGGCATTGCAGCCTTTGCCGTGCTTTCATTGGACGGCCAAGTCACACCGATGTTTGGCATGTGGGTGCTGTTCAAGGGCTTGGTGGCGGCCATGTTGGGGGGCCTGGGTTCGGTGCGAGGTGTCTTGTGGGGCGGCTTGCTGCTGGGCGTAGTCGAAGCGCATGCGCAAACACTCTTGGGTGCACAGGGCCGCGAATTTGTCACTTATGCCTTGCTGTTTGCGGTGCTGGTCTGGCCGCGTCGCTCCTTGAGGGTGGCAGCATGAGCGACCGCATCTTCAGCTCCACCACCGCAGCCACCGGTACCGATGGCGCAGTGGCGCAAGCGGTGCGGGCGGCACTTTGCCACCTGCCCGGGGTGGACAACGCGGCCAGCGCGCACTTGGTGGGCGTGGCCAGTGATATGGCCATCATGTCGCTGCTGGCCCTGTCGGCCTATTTGATGCTGCTGGTAGGCCGGGTGTCCTTTGCCCAGCAGGCCTTCTTTGGTGTGGGTGCCTACAGCGCCGGCGTGGCCACCGCCATGTTCGATGTGCCCCTGCCCTTGGCGCTGTTGGCCAGCATGGGTCTGGGGGCGCTTTGCTCATGGATGCTGGCCCTGCCCACGCTGCGGCTGTCGGGCCTGAACTATGCCGTGGCCACCCTGGCCTTCGGCGAGATGGCGCGAATTGCCTTCAGCTGGGCGCGTTGGCAGGTGCAAACCGCCAATGGGCCCGTAGGCCCGATGGGTCAGGAAGGCTTTCGCGACATACGCTGGTTGCTGCAGTTCAACCTCGCACCCGAGGTGTACATGCTGCTCACCGTGGGCGTGGCCCTGAGCGTGATCGCCTTGCTGATGATCGGTGAGCGAACGCGTGTGGGGCTGAACCTGCGCATGGTCGGCCAAGACGACCTGCTGTGTAGCTCGCAAGGGGTGGCCGTCGAACGCTTGCGCCTGTGGGCGGCCGCAGCTGCCGGCGCCCTGGCAGCCCTGGGCGGTGGCCTATACGCCCACCGCACCACCTACATCGAACCCGCGCTCTTTGACCCCATGCTGGGCGTGCATGCGGTGGGTTATGCCCTTCTGGGGGGCTTGGGCACCGCCCTGGGGCCTTTGCTGGGCGTGGTGCTGGACCTGGGCCTTCTGGACGCCACGCGTGTAGTGCCTGGCTGGCGAATGGTCATCTTCGGCGGACTGGTGGCACTGTTCCTGCGCTGGCGCCCGCGCGGGCTGCTCGACGAGGTCACGGTGCACCGCCTGAAAGCAGCATTGGTGCGATGGGTCCGGCCCCTAGGGCCAAATCCCCGGGCTCAGCGCACACGCCTGTAGTTTGCAAACCCACGAAAAACGAACTCCCATCATCTTGAGGAGGACCCCATGGCCGCACAACAGCTGCTCAACGACCACACCATCATCGTTACCGGTGCAGCCACCGGTATTGGCCAAGCCTTCGCGCTGGGCGCTGCCGCACATGGCGCTCATGTGATGGTGGCCGACATGAACGCGGCCGACCAGACCATGGACCTGATCAAGAGCCAGGGAGGGCGCGCCAGCTATGCCCGGGTGGATGTCAGCGATGAGGCCAGCGTCAAGGCCATGGCCGAGGCCGCGCTCAAGGCCACGGGTCGCATCGACGGCCTGATCAACAACGCGGCCTACTTTCGTGAAGTCAAGCTCACGCCGTTTGAAGAGCTCGACCCCCTGATCTGGGACCGCATCTTTCAGGTCAATGTGAAGGGGGTGTGGCTGTGCTGCAAGGCCGTGATGCCGGCCATGCGCACGCGCCACAGCGGCTCCATCGTCAACATTGCCAGCGTGGTGGCGGTGGCCGGCCAGCCAGGTTATTTGCACTACGTGGCCACCAAGGGCGCGGTCTTGTCCATGACCAAAGGCTTGGCCAAGGAGTGCGGCAAAGACGGCGTTCGCTGCAACGTGATCGCGCCGGGCTTTGTCATCACCGACGCCACCAAGAACCGGCCCATCGAATGGCAGCAAAGCTTTCTCAAGGCCCGCGCCCTTTCCCGCGAACAGCGCCCCGACGACCTGGTGGGCACGGCGCTGTACCTGCTCAGCGACCTGGCCGGCTTCGTCAGCGGCCAAACCATCGTGGTCGACGGCGGCCATATCATGTACTGAACCTGGAGCCCTTGACATGCTACTGCTGGCCAACACCACTTCACCCTATGTGCGCATCGCGCGCGTGAGCCTGATTGAAAAAGGCTTAGACATCCCGCCCACCATCGTCGACCCCTGGGCCGATGATGCGCGGCTGCGCGCGGCCAATGCCGCCACCCGCGTGCCCACTTTGGTGCTAGACGACGGCACCCCCCTGGCTGAGAGCATGGCCATCGTGATGTGGCTGGAGTCCACCCGGCCCGCGCCGGCCCATCCGTCGTTGATGGGTGCCGATGCCGCCGGTGTGCTGTCACGCGCAGGTGTGGCCTTGGGCGTCATCGACGCGGCGGTTCACACCATCATCATCCGCAAAGTGACGGCACCGGTCTTGTTCGATGACACCCCCGTGGGCCTGCGGCGCCGGCGTACCATGGCCGAGGGCATGCAGCGCTTAGAAGCAATGGCCGCCGCGCAGCCCATGGACGGCGGGGCCGCACCGGCCTTGGACGCCATCTGCGCCGTCACCGCGATTGACTACCTGAACTTCCGCTTTACCGACGCGCCTTGGCTGCTGGCCATGCCCGCGCTCAACGCACTCAGCCAGCGCCTGCGTTCACGGCCCTCGTTCGCCCACACGATGCCCTTTGTGGCCAGCTGAAGAACGGGGGCACCGCCACAGGCCCCAAGCATGCCCCACGCAGGTCTTCCAAGAAGACCCGCAGAGCAGACCTCTAAGGCGCAGGAGCGCCTCCAGCACAGGCCTGCAGGTGCTCTACCAGCAGGGCCAGGGGCGAACCTGCCGCGGGCTCGGTGCGGGTGACAAGGGTCATGCAGCGGTGCGCCCAGGCATCCTGTAGGGGCACCACCCGCAAAGACATCGCCGGCGCGAAACTATGCGCAGCCGCCAGGGGCAGAACCCCAATGCCCAGACGGGCCTCAACCGCGCGGCACACCGCCTCGAAGCTGCGCACCTGCACCCGCAGCACCATGGTGCGCATCAAATGTGAGGCCTGTGCCGCCAAGAGCCGGGTAAGCGTGCTGCCCCCTTCCAAGCCAATTAGGTCGCGGTCCAGGAGATCCTCAAAGCGCAGGCCGTGGCTGGGCAGGTCTTCGTCATGCCGCACCACGGCTGCCAGCTGGTCGCCCCGGTAGGGCAAGACATGCAGGCCCTGCACATCCGCGCCTTCCACAATGACCCCCAAGTCGATCTCACCACCGCGCACCCGCTTGACCGCGTCCTCGCTCCAGCACTCCTCCAACACCAGGCGGATATCGGGGTGCACCCCCTGGAACGAGGCCACATCGGCCGGCAGGAACTGGGTCATGGCCGAGGTGTTTCCATGCACCCGCAATACGCTGCGCGAGCCTTGGGTGTAGTTGGCCATCTCCGCGCGCATGTGGTTAACCGAGGCAATCACTTCGCGGGCCATCAAGAACAGGTGCTCCCCGGCCGGCGTGAGCTCCAAGCCGCGCGAATGACGCTCGAAGAGCTGCGACTTGAACTGGTGCTCCAGCAAGGACAGCCGCCGGCTGGCCGCCGGCACCGTGATGAAGCTGGCCTCGGCCGCACGGGTGAGGTTGCGCATCTGGGCCGCGCGCACAAACAGGGCCAGAGAGTCAAGGTCAGGGAGCATCGGAAAATTCTCGCACCCACTCGGGACGCTCTACTGAGGGCAAACCTCAAGGCCCGGCCTTGCCGTGCACGCAAGCCGACCTTGCCCTGATGGCAATTCACGGCCGCACGCCGTGGCCCTACAGTGCCTCAAACTCGCACAGGAGAACCCCTTGAAACAGCTCTTCATCGGCGGCCGCTGGATGGCCGCACAAGACGGCCGCACCCTGCCCGTGGTCAACCCGGCCGATGGCCAGCCTTTTGACCAGATTGCGCGCGGCACCGCGCACGAGGTAGACCTGGCAGTGAGGGCCGCGCGCTCGGCGCTCGAAGGTGCCTGGGGCAAGCTCAGCGCCACCGAGCGCGGCCGCTTGATGATCAAGCTGGGCAACGCCGTGCTGGACCACCACGTCGAACTCGCCGCCCTGGAAGCGCGCGATACCGGCAAACCCATGACCACAGCCCGCAACGACATCACCGTCTTGGCACGCTATTTCGAGTTCTATGGCGGCGCAGCCGACAAGTTGCACGGCGAGGTCATCCCCTTTCTCAACGGCCACCATGTGGTGTTGCTGCGCGAGCCGCTGGGCGTGACTGGCCACATCATTCCCTGGAACTACCCCGCGCAGATGCTGGGCCGAACCATCGCCCCGGCTTTGGCCGCAGGCAACGCCGTGGTGCTCAAGCCCGCCGAAGACACCTCGCTGTCGGCCCTGCGTGTGGCCGAGTTGGCCGCCGAAGTCGGCTTTCCCGAAGGCGCCATCAATGTGGTCACCGGCTTGGGCGAGGAAGCGGGCGCTGCGCTGGCGGGCCACCCAGGCATCGACTTCATTTCCTTTACCGGCTCCAATGAGGTGGGCACCCTGGTGCAACAGGCCGCGGCCAAGAACGCAGTCAAGTGCGTGTTGGAGCTGGGCGGCAAGTCGCCACAGATCTTGTTTGAAGATGCCGACATCGACCGCGCGGTGCCCATCATTGTGCGCGCCATTGTGCAAAACGCAGGGCAAACCTGCACTGCGGGCAGCCGCCTGCTGGTGCAACAAAGCATATACGACCGGGTGGTAGAGCGGGTGGCCGCCGCCTATGCCCAGGTGCGGGTAGGCACACCCGAGATGGACTTGGATTGCGGCCCGGTGATGAACCCGGCCCAACAAGCGCGGGTGAACCGCTACATCACCGCAGCCAAAGCCGCTGGCATTGCGGTGCTGGCCGAGGGTCAGATCGATCCTGGTGTCTCAGCAACCGGCCACTGGGTCACGCCCACCTTCTTCGGCCCGGTGCCGCGCAATGCGCAACTGGCCTGCGAGGAAGTCTTCGGACCCGTGCTGGCGGCCTTCCCTTTCAAGGACGAAGCCGACGCCATCGCCTTGGCCAACGGCACCGCCTACGGCCTCTTGGCAGCGGTATGGACCGAAAACGGCGGCCGCCAGACCCGCGTGGCCAAGGCGGTGAAGGCCGGGCAGCTGTTTATCAACTGCTACGGCGCCGGCGGCGGCGTTGAACTGCCCTTTGGCGGTACCAAGCGCAGTGGCCATGGGCGTGAAAAAGGCCTCCTGGCATTGGAAGAAATGAGCACCACCAAAACCGTCGTGCAGTACCACGGCTGAACGGGCTTGAATCGGCAGCGCGCGCAACCACACCGGCTTGTCCGCCTCCACCGCCACGCCGTCCACAGGATCCGGTAGGCCCTCCAAGCACGAGGCCGGGGCTTGATCGCCCCACGGTGCACCGGCGTTCACGCGAACCCACAGCCCTGGGCCAGAGGACAGGGCCTTGGGGATGCGGTCGGCCCGGGTGGCGTGCACGAACAGGGCGATGCGCGCGGGCGAGCCCCTTGATACTGAAGCGATGGTGCGGCTCATGCCACGAACATGACTGCCCGAGGCACGGTGCGCCATTGCAAAGCCGCAAACGTGGGGCTTAGGCCGTCGTCAAGGCGCGGCCGCTCACCCGGCGCCACAGCCCCATGCCCAAGCGCCACACCATCCGCAACATCACCAGCGTAGCCAAAATCTCTAAACCCGTGACCAGCGTCGCCCAGGGCACACCGCGGGCTTGGCTGCGTCGACTGAACTTCTCAAAGAGGTGGTCACGCATCAGCTCAATAGAGTCGTAGAAGCTCGGGATCACCAAGAGCGTGAGGATGGTGGAGGTGATGGTGCCGCCAATGATGGCCACAGCCAAGGGGCGGTAGAACTCACCGCCCTGCCCCATGCCTATGGCCACCGGCAGCATGCCCGCAATCAGGGCAAAGGTCGTCATCAGGATGGGCCTCAAGCGCTTGCGCCCGGCCGTCATCAGCGCCTCTTCACGGCCCACGCCCTGGGCTTCGAGCACCCGTGAGGCGTCCAGCAGCAGAATCGCGTTCTTGGCCACCAAGCCCATAAGCATGATCACCCCGATCAGGCTCATGAGGTTCAGGGTTGAGCCCGTCAACAGCAAAGCCAAGACCACCCCAATGAGCGACAGAGGCAGCGAGAGCATCACCGCCATGGGCGCGGTGAAGGAGCCAAACTGCATCACCAGGATCAGGTACATCAGCGCCACACCCGAAATCAGGGCAATGCCCATCTGCTTGAACACCTCCTGTTGGTCCTTGGACGCGCCAGCCAGGTCAATGTCGTAGCCCGGCGGAAAGTTCATCGACTTGGCCAGCTCCACCGCATCGGCCGTCACCTCACCGGGTGAGCGGCCTTGCACATTGGCCGCCACCCCCACACTGCGCTTGCCATCGATGTGTTCAATTCGCGAAGGCGCCTTGCCCATGGTGACCGTGGCAATCTGGGCCAAGGGCACGGTTTGCCCGGTATTGCCGATGGGCACGGGCAGCCGCTCTATATGGCTGGCATCTAATCGGTCGGCCGGCATCAAGCGCACCGCCACATCCCGCGCTTCACCCGAAGGGTCTACCCAATCGCCAGCCTCCACGCCTGCAAACGCCACCCGCAGGGTGCTGGTGACGTCGCCCGCGGAAATGCCCAGGGCCGCAGCCAGGCCGCGGTCAAGCTCAATCTGCAACTCGTTTTGCGGCGACTGCAGGGACAGGCCCACGTCCACCGCCCCGGGCACCTGGCGCAGGCGCTCCATATAGTCTTCGGTCAGCAGCAGCAGCTTGCGCGAATCTGGGCCGGTGAAGCGGATCTGCACCGGCTTTTGCGCGCCGCCGGCCAAGTCGTCGAGCACCGAGTACTCCGCGCCCACCAACACCTCGATCTTGCGGCGCAAATCCTTGCCTACCTCTACCGTCAAGCGCTTGCGGGTCTTGCGCTCGCCTATATCCACGTACACACGGCCACCGTTGACATTGACCTGCGCATTGGTGGCCTTGGTCTCAGGCAACTCACGCGCCAAGGCCGCGGCCGCTTCCACTTTGCGCCGCGCATATTCCAAGCTTGACGAAGGAGGCGTGCGCACATCAATGGCCAAGATGCCGTAGTCCGACACCGGCAGAAAGCTCGTACCGCCAAACTTGCCTTGCAGCACGATCGCGCCGATAAAGCTCAGCACCGCAAACGCCGTCATCCAGCGCCGGTGGTGCAGCGCCCATTCAATGACGCGTCCATAGCGGTCGGCTTGATGGTCAAACCAATCGTTGAACCGCTGCAACAGCCGCGTCAAACCCTTCTTGGGTGCATGCTCATGGCCCGGGGGGTCGCCCCAGTAGGCCGACAACATCGGGTCCAAGGTGAACGAGATCACCAAACTCACCAAAACCGAGGCCACCACCGTCAGGCCAAAGGGGCGAAACCACTCGCCCGAAATGCCGGGCATGAAGGCCACAGGGATAAACACCGCCACGATGGAAAAGGTGGTGGCCGCCACGGCCAGGCCGATCTCGGCGGTGCCTTGCAGTGCAGCGCTCACCCGGTCCGAGCCCCGCTCCATGTGACGCACGATGTTTTCGCGCACCACGATAGCGTCATCGATCAACACACCGATGGCCAGCGACAGCCCCAACAACGTCATGAAGTTCAGGGTGAAGCCACACAACCAAACCGCGATAAAGGACGTCAGTACGGATGTGGGCAGCGACAAGGCAGTAATCAGGGTCGAGCGCCAGGAATTCAAGAAAACATAAACCACGAACACTGTGAGCACCGCGCCCAATACCAGCGCCTCAATGACGTTGTTGAGGCTGCGCTGTGCGTTTTTGCCGCCGTCTTCAGTCACGGCAATGGCCGACCCCTGCGCCAGTTCGGCCTGAATGGTCTTGACCAGTGCCCGTACCTCGTTGGCCACCGACACCGTGGAGGCCTCTCGCGACCGCACGACGGACATGCCCACGTTGGGCCGCCCATTGCGCTGGCTCAAGCCAGTCACCTCGGCAAAACCGTCCTGAATCACCGCTAACTGCCCCAGCCGAATAAGCTCGGCTCCGTTGCGCCTGACCACGATCTGGGCGAATTCTTCGGGTTTTTCCAATCGGCCCAAAAGCCGAATGCTTTGGTCTTCCAGCAACCCGCGTACCTTGCCCACCGGTGCAGCTGCGTTTTGCTGGCGCAAAGCGTTGATCACCTCATTGACAGTAACGTTTAGCTCTCGCATCTTCTGCGCCTGAAGCAAGACGCTGAGTTCGCGCCGCAACGCGCCGTACACATTGACCTGCGCCACACCAGGTATAGCGCGAAAGCGGTCGGCCAACTGGTCTTCCACCAAGCGTGACATCGCCGCATGACTTTGGGTGCTGGAAGAAACCGCCACCTGCATGATGGGTTGTGCAGACGGGTCGATTCGCACAATCACCGGCTCGCGAATTTCTGTGGGCAACTTGTAGCGAACCGAGCCTAGGGCATTTCGAACCTGGTCGGCCCCTTCGACCAGGTCTTTGCCAAACTCGAAGAAGATCTGCAATGAAGCGCCGCCCTCGTTGGCGCTTGAGCGCACCTCCCGAACGCCGGTCACCGACTGAAAAGACTTCTCCACCCGGTTAAGCAGTTCTCGCTCCACCGTCTCGGGCGATGCGCCGGGGTAGGGAATATTGACCACCAGCAGTGGCAGCGCCACATCGGGCCGTTCATTGACCTTCAACTTGCTCAAGGCCAACAAGCCCAGCGCCATCAGGCCCAGGATGATCACCACCGTGGCCACCGGGCGGCGGACACTGAAATTCGACAAGAACATCGCTCAGCCCTCGCGCACGGTGTAGCGCTGACCGTCCACTGGGCGGCTGCCCGGGCTGCGCAGCACCTGGTCGCCGACCTTCAGGCCCTGCGTCACCACGAACAGGCCCGTTCGCACGTCGCGCGGCTGCACGCTCACCGTCACGCGCTTGAGCACGCCGTCCTGCAGTGCCCACACGGCGAACTTTTCACCATCGCGAACCAAGGCCATCTCGGGCACGGTCAAGACCGTTGGGGCCTGCACATCCACCAAGCCTTCGGCGTACAAGCCCGCCAACAGGCCCGCGCGGCCAGCCCCCCCGGCCAAATCCACCACCACGGCCACTTGGCGCGAAATCGGCTGGGCCACGGAGTCAATGCGGCGAATGCGGCCTTCTCGATCAGCCGGCTCTACACCCTGAATACGAACCTTGACACCCTGTCCCACCCGAAGTTCGCCCACCCGCTCGGCCGGCACCAAGGCCTCCAAGCGCAGGCTGGCCGGGTCGATCACCTGCACCAGTTCTTTGCCCATGGTGGCCGTGTCGCCAGCGGACACCTTGCGTGCAGCCAGCACGCCATCAAAAGGTGCCCGCACCTCGGTGCGCTCGAGTTGTTGGCGCGCCGTGGCCACCCGCGCTTTGGCCGCCACCTGCTCGCTTTGGGCCAAATTGCGGCGCACTTCGGCGTCTTCCATGGCTTGCATAGAGCTCATGCCCTGGGCCTGCAAGGACTTCAGCCGCCCAAAGGTACGTTCGGCTCCCTCCTGTGAGCGTTCCGCTGCGCGCAGCGCTTCCTGAGCCGACAACAGGGTGTCGCGGATAGCTGCATCCTCGAGCTTGACCAGCAGTTCACCGCGCTTGACGGGCTCGCCGTTGTCGCGCAACACGCGCAACACCACCGAGCCCACCTCGGCCCTGAGGTCAGCACGCCGCTCAGCTTGGATGGCGCCTGTGAGCACAGGTGCAGCAGCCGCTGCACCGCTGCGACCGGCCACCCAGATGTCTTCACGGCCCAGGCTAAGCACCGGCGGCTCGGCCTGCTGGGCTTGTGCCCCGGGTTTTGCGCCGCCACAGGCGGTCAAGTGCGCAGCCAGCCACACCGCCGCCAGTCCACACAGGGCCCTGATATGTCTCTGATTCAAGTCAGCTCTCCACTCTTTCGCTCCGGGCCCGCCGATTGGCGCCCAGGCAGGCGCCGCTTGTCCAGCGCGGTGCGACGAATGGCCGATCAGACTGACCAGCCGTGCGCCCCCACACCCAAAGGCGAAGGATAAACCCTGCGCCGCGCCGGGCGGCCCCTAACGCGGCAAGAGGCGCACTTGCGACAGGTCAATGCCCACGCGCGCGGCCTGCCCCGTGGCGCGCAGCACGCGCCCGGCACGATGGGGCTCGTCAACCTGCAGCAGCGTTGCATGCGCGGCCGGCAACGCCAGCCGGTAGCGCACGAATTCCCCCAAGAACTCCCGCTCCTGAACCAACCCGTCCAGCCACAGGTGTTGGCTGTCCAGCGGGCGGTCGGGCTCGGCCAGCAGCGCGTGATGGGGCCGCGAACACAGCCAAACCGCCGAGGCGGGCCGCCACGGCTGCGCTGCTGGGCTGGCGCGCAGCGTCACGCGCACCCCCAAGACCTCTACCTCGCAGGCGCTGGCCAGGCCATCGCCAGTGGCCACCGCTGCAGCGCTTACCACCGCCGGCAAGGCGTTCATCGTGCCCACGAAGTGGGCCACGAAGGCATTGACCGGTTCGTCATACAACTGCATGGGCGTGCCCACTTGCTGCACCACGCCCTGGTCAAGCACGGCCATGCGGTCAGCCGTGGTCATGGCCTCTTCCTGGTCGTGGGTAACAAAGATGGTGGTCAGGCCCAGGCGCCGCTGCAAAGATAGAAGCTCCTGGCGCATTTGCACGCGCAAGGTCTTGTCCAGGTTAGACAGCGGCTCATCCAGCAGCAAAACCTGTGGCTCCACCACCAGGGTTCGCGCCAAGGCCACCCGCTGCTGCTGTCCGCCCGAAAGTTGTGAGGGGCGGCGTTGTGCGAAAGCCGCCAGTCCCACCAACTCTAGGGCCGAGCGCACGCGCCGATCCACCTGTGCGCGGTCCAGCCGGCGCTCCACCAAGCCAAAGGCCACGTTGTCCCACACCGACAGGTGCGGCCACAAGGCGTAGTTTTGAAACACCAGGCCCACCGGGCGTTGCCAGGGCTGTAGTGCGCTGATGTCCTGCCCGTCCAACAACAGTTGCCCGCGCGCATCCCGATTGAAGCCTGCAATCAATCTCAGCAAGGAACTCTTGCCTGAACCCGAGGGCCCAAGCAGCGCAAAAAACTCGCCCGGTGCGATGTCTAGGTTCACATCGCGCAGGACTTCGGTGGACCCATAGGCCAGGCGGATACCCCTGCAATTGACGCTAACTTTCTTCATGGATGTTGTGCGGTTTCAGCTCGCTCGGCGACCTGTGTGCGCCTGCGAGCGCTCCATCACAAGGTGAGACAAATAGGTGCCCAGCGCCACCACCACGATGGCCAGTACCCCCAAGGCCGCGCCCGGGCCGCGGCCAGCCACGCTTTGCATATACAGGTAAATGCCGTAACTCATGGGCGCTTGAGAGTCGGCCGAGACCAAGACAATGGTGGCCGATAGCTCAACAGCAGCCGTGATGAAGCTGGTGACAAAGCCAGCCAAAATACCTCCGCCCATTAGCGGCACCACCACTCGCCACATCGTGCGCCCGCGCGTGGCGCCCAGACTTTGCGCGGCCTCTTCCAAGGACACATGCAGCTGCTGCAAAGCCGCCATGCAGCTGCGCAGCGCATAGGGCAATCGGCGCACGGCATAAGCCAACATGATGGCCACCCAGGTCCCCGTGATCAACAGGTCGGTTCCCGGTACGGTTAGCCCCTTGAACAGGCGCAAAAAACCAATGGCCAACACAATACCCGGCACCGCAAGCGAGGCTGTGGCGATCCAGTCCAGCCATTGGCGCGCAGGCAGCTTGGTGCGCAGAATCAGGTAGGCAATGGTCACCCCCAACACCACATCCAAGGCAGCGGCCAGGCCGCAGTAGAGCAAGGTGTTGCGAATCATGCCGCTGCTCTCTTTGAAGACAGTGGCGTAGTGATCCAGCGTGTAGGCGTCAGGCAGGGGCGAAAAGCTCCACACCTTGGCAAAGGACAGCAGCAGCACACCCACGTGCGGCGACAAGGTCACGAGCAGCACCAGGGCGATCCAGGCATAGGCCCCGGCTGACGCCCACCATGAAAGCCCCCGCTGCTGAAGCCCCGTGCCGCCTTTTTGCAGCGTCGCGTAGTCGCGGCCCCTGAGCACCAGGGCAGACAGCGCCATCGCTGCTACGGAAAATCCGATCATGATCACGCTGATCACATAGCCCAGCGGGTCTTCCAGGCCCACCTGCGTGATGCGCAAGTAAGCCTGCGGCGCCAACAGATTGGTCTGCCCCATCACCAAGGGCGTGCCCAGGTCATCGAACACCTTCACAAACACCAAGGATGCGCCAGCGACAAAGCCCGGCAGCGAAAGGGGGAACACCACACGCCAAAACAGACGCCAGCCACGACACCCAAGGTTCAGTGCGGCCTCCTCCATCGCGGCGTCGATATTGCGCAAGGCCACCGTGAGGTTCATCAGAATGAACGGAAAGTAGTGGATGGCCTCCACAAACACCACGCCGTTGAGGCCCTCCATGATGGGCAGGGTAAAGCCCAGGGCGTCCTGCAGCAGAAGATTGACCGTACCGCTGCGCCCGAAGACCAGCTGCAGCGCCACCGCACCCACGAACGGCGGCATGATCAGCGGCAACACCCCCAAGGTCTGAATCAGCAGCGCCCCGCGAAACTGAAAGCGCACCGTGAGCACAGCCAGCGGCACGGCCAACACCGCCGCCCACACGGCCGACATCACGGCCACATACAGGCTGTTGAAAAAAGACTCACGCATCAGCGCCTGGCCGAAAAAGGCCCCAAAGTGACTGAGCGTGGGGTAGTTGTTGGCGTCTAGAAAGGCGGTGACGAATACCAAGCCCACCGGCAAGACGAAGAAAAGCAGCAGGAAGGCCAGCACCCACGCGCCAGCGGCCCACGCCCCCACACCGTAGCGCATTAAGGGCGCTTACTTCAACGCTGCCAGGGCTTGTTCTGCCAGGCTGCGCGCGCGTTCATAGTTTTGCTTGGCGCTGGTGTTCCAGTGGTTTTCCAACGCCGTCACGCCTTTATTCACGCTGGCGTCCTTTTTGTTGGCCGCAAACAAACTCAAGAAAGCCTGGTCGCCCACCTTGGCGGTGTCCACTACGGGGGTGTAGGCCGCCTCGCGCGCCTGCTTAAGCAGCCCAGCCGCCTTGGGGTTGCCCTTTTTGACCAAGGCCGCCTCGGCCGCGTGGATCGCCTTGGTGGCGGCCTGTAGCTCCTTCAGGCGGAAGGTGATGGTTTGGTCGAACACGGCCGAGACCACGTTGTAGCGGGCCTCGCTGAGGTCGGAGTTGAATTGAACCTTGGCGGTTTTGGCAATCTCAAACGGGTTGGGATAGCCCGCCGGGGCTCGGCCCCCCATGGCCTCGGGAGGCAGAATCGGCAGCCGTGAAATCTTGGGGTCGTACAGCAACTGTTGGCCCTCGAGCGACACGCTGTAGCTGATGAACCGGCGCGCCTCGTCCTTGTTTTTGGCCCCCACCACTAGGCCTATGTTGGCCGGCACCACCGCCGTCACATCGGGGTAGTGAAAGTCCACCGGGAAACCCGAATACTTGCCCGCGAGCCCAAAGAAGTCGATCACCAAGCCGATGCCGAACTGCCCGTTGTTCACCCCATCAGGCACACCAAAGCTGCGTTCGGTAATGGCGGCGCAGTTGCCCGCAATCTGCAAGACCTGCGACCAGCCCTTTTCCCACCCTTCGCCCTGCAACATGGTTTCCACCGTCAGGTGTGTGGTGCCTGATCGAGAGGGCGAACTCATGGCCAGATGCCCAAAGTACACGGGCTTGACGAGTTCGGCCCACTGCTTGGGTGGGGGCAACTTGTTGGCTGCCACATAGCGCGTGTTCCACATGATGCCGTAGCCGGCCAGGGCTTGCCCCAAGTACTTGAAGTCCGGCGGGTTGATGGGGTAGGAGCCGACCCTGGCGGGCGCGGCCTTGTTCACGAGGTCTGCAATAGGCTCCAGCAGGCCTTGCCCGGCCAGCACCTCAAATGCATCTGGGGCCGAAGCCCAGAACACATCAGGCCGCTGGCCTGCGGGCAGTTCCCGGATGTAGGCCATGCCCTGCACCGTGTTTTTGTTCAAGATCTCCAGCCGGATGCCCGGATGCGACCGCTCAAAGGCCGTCTTGTAGGCCTGGGTGAGCTCCTTGGGAAAGGAGGTCACCACGGTGACAGTACCCGCGTCTGCAGGGCCGGCCAACCAAGCCACGGTCAGTCCAAACAAGACGCTCCAGGCGCCCCTAACGTATAGGCCAGCACGCCGCATGGTCAATCTCCTTATAGACAGTGCTGCGCAGCTCGCGCGTTAAAAACTGCACAAATGCTAGCGATCCACGGCGCGTTTGAAGCCGTTTCCCTTACAGGGACTTCCCGAATGGTGGGGGGCCCCGGGGCCGTGCAGCGAGCGTAGGCCCTGTTGCCCTACTAGGCCGTGAAGTACGCCTGCAGCCCTGGCAACCCAATGCCCTGAACCTGGGTCCGCCATGTTTGCCCGGCGGCCACGCCATGCGCATCGGTCACGGTGCCGGTGGTCACCACTTCACCGGCCTGAATCAGGGGCCCGCCTTCTTGAGCCAACTGCTGCTGCAAGTGCGCCACCGCCAACAAGGGATTGCCTAAAACATTTGAGCCGCGGCCCTGATCGCGGGTCACCCAATCGTCAGCACCCTGGGCCCCTTGAAGCTGCAGCGTGATGTGCAGCCCCGCCAGCGCCGCAACAGCGGCCTCGGGTGTTGGCGCCAAGGCTTTGGCTCGCACGCGTGGGCCCACCATCAGTCGTGCGTGCAGCGAGCCAAAGACCACCGAGTCGGCCGCAGCGAAGCGCCAATCTGGGTAATGCGACTGCACGATCTCAAAGCCATGCGCGACCCACGCCACGGCTGACCAAATGTCTTGCATCTTGTCGCTCACCGGGGGCGGACGGTCGAAACACAAGACGATCTCGGGTTCGATCCGGGGCTGCAGCAAACCCGCTAAAGCGCAGGTGTAACCGTCGCCATGCGACTGCGGCACCAAAGTACGGTCATACACCCAGCCCCAAATCGGATGGTCAACGCCATAGCGCTCCCAGATCGTGCTGTTGGTAAAACCAATCTTGCGCCCAACCGGTACCCAGCCCAGTTCCAAGCGGTGTTGGTGCAAGCGGTTCATTACCGCGTATCCATCCCTCAGCTGCAGGCCAGGGTGTGCTTCAGAAAATGGGCGCACCATAGCGGCGTCGCGCCAGGCTTGCAGCGCTTGGTCAGCCAGAGCTTGGTGCTGTGGTTCAGTCAAAGCCATTGTCTTGCTGCTGCTCGGTTTTAAACGTCTATGTTGGCCGCCCTTAGGGCGTTGGTCTCGATGAAGTCGCGCCGAGGCTCCACCTCGTCGCCCATAAGCATGGTGAACACGCGGTCTGCCTCGATTGTGTCTTCGATCTGCACCCGCAACAAACGCCGCACATTGGGGTCCATAGTGGTCTCCCACAGCTGCTCTGGGTTCATTTCGCCCAAGCCCTTGTAGCGCTGGCGGCCTACCGCCCCTTCGGCCTGCTGCATCAGCCAAGCCATGGCAGCGCGGAAGTCAGCAACCTTGTGCTCCTTTTGCTTTTCACCGTCGCCGCGCTTGACCACCGCGTCTTCGGTGAGAAGCCCTTTGAAGGTCAGGCCCGCGCGGCTGAGTGCCTCATAGTCAGTCCCATGCACAAAGTCTGCAGTGATGACGCTCGTCTTAAGGTTCCCGTGAAAACGTCGGCCGATGCGCAGCACTTGCTTGTCGGCGCGTACGTCATGGGCGCTTTCCACCACCGCGTCGTGAACTGCCGCCTGCAAGGCTGCTGCCGAGGCCTCGGCAGCAGCCACCGTGTCCAAATTCAGGGTCAGGCCGTCGCTGATGGCGCGCAGCGCTTCCACATCCATCCACGCTGACAAACGGTCGATCACATTGGTGGCCTCCACATACTGGCGCGCCATCTCGGCCAGCGCTTCACCGCTGATGGCTGCACGCCCAGCGCCGGGCTCCACCCGCGCACCATCAATGGCCACTTTGAGCAAGAAGGCATCCAACTCGTGGGCATCCTTGATGTATTGTTCGTGCTTGCCGTGCTTGACCTTGTACAAGGGCGGCTGGGCGATGTAGATGTGGCCGCGCTCCACCAGGGCGGGCATTTGCCGGTAGAAAAAGGTCAACAGCAG
>SXGQ01347183.1_pt1 | contig 17222 bp, 6 predicted proteins | sample 3178371 | NCBI WGS metagenome assembly SXGQ01 (sample SAMN11356859, study PRJNA531348) | freshwater metagenome | isolation source: freshwater sample F1-20 | place: China: Fuxian Lake, Yuxi | collected 2017-12-25 | reverse complement strand
CCGGAAAACCTCATCCCCAAATCCCCCGTCCTCCCCGTCACCGAGGCCCTCAAAACCTTCAAAATCGCACCCGGCTTCGCCATCGAAGCCATCGCCGCCGAACCCCTCACCGACAAACCCGTCGCCCTCGACTACGACCCCGCCGGACGCCTCTGGACCTGCGAAATGCTCGGCTACATGCCAGATATCGACGGCAAACAGGAATCCAAACCCATGGGCCGCATCGCCGTCCTCGAAGACACCAACGGCGATGGCAAACTCGACAAACGCACCGTCTTCCTCGACCAACTCCTCCTCCCACGCGCCGTCGCCGTCTTCCCCGATGGCATCCTCTTCACCGACGACAAAAACCTCCACTTCATCAAACGCGACGGACTCAAACCCGTCGGCAAACCCGAAATCGCCGTCCCCGGATTCGTCGATGCCGGAAACGTCGAACACAAAACCAACGGCCTCATCCACGGCCTCGACAACTGGCTCTACAACGCCAAATCCGGCAAACGCGTCCGCCGCATCAACGGCAAATGGGTCCTCGACGCAACCCCCTTCCGCGGCCAATGGGGCATCGCCAAAGACAACTACGGCCGCCTCTTCCACAACAACAACTCCACCTTCCTCTTCGGCGACTACCTCGCACCCAACCTCCTCCAGGGAAACCCCGGCGTAAACCTCAAGACCAACGACTACTTCCAGGTCGGCCCTAACAACACCTGGCCCGCCCGCGTCACCCCCGGCGTCAACCGCGCCTACATGTCCAAAGCCAACGGATACGGCGCGGACACCCTCGACCCCAAAACCCACAAACTCATCTCCACCACCGCCTCCGCCGGCTTCGCCCTCTACCGCGGCACCAACGTCCCCGCCGAGTGGCAAAACCGCGCCCTCGTCACCGAATCCGTCGTCAACCTCGTCAAAGCCATCCAAATCGAGGAAACCGACCACCGCTACAAAGGCTCACACCCCTACGGAAAAGAAGAATTCCTCGCCTCCACCGACGAACGCTTCCGCCCCGTCAACGCCTACAACGCACCCGATGGCTCCATCATCCTGCTCGATATGTACCACGGCATCATCCAGCACAAAACCTTCATGACCTCCTACCTCCGCGAGCAATACCTCAGCCGCCAGCTCGAAGGACCCGGATACGGACACGGCCGCATCTACCGCATCACCCACAAAGCCGGAAAACTCGAACCCGCCACCGACCTCGACTCCCTCTCCGGCGAAGAACTCGTCAAACTCCTCGCCCACAAAAACGGCTGGCACCGCGACATGGCACAACGCGTCCTCATCGGCCGCAACGATCCCGCCACCATCCCGTTGTTGGAAAAACTCGCCGGCATTCACGCCCACCCCCTCGCCCAAATCCACGCCCTCTGGACCCTCGAAGGCATGGGCAAACTCACCGCCGCACCCATCCTCGCCGCCCTCCCCGCCACCGACCCCAAAGTCACCGCCTCCGCCCTCTGGGCCTCCACCCGCCTCACCGGCCCCGAACTCGCCAAACTCGAACCCGCCCTCCTCGCCCTCCAACCCGCCCACCACGAAGTCGCCATCTACCTCGCCCGCGCCCTCGGCCCCCTCGGCACCCCAAAAGCCCTCGATCACCTCGCCGACCTCGTCGCCAAACACGGCAACAAACCCTTCCTCAAAGCCGCCGCCTTCTCCGGCCTCGACCACCACGAACTCGACTTCAAAACCGCCGCCGCCGACCGCATCAAAAACGACAAAACCCTCCTCACCTGGCTCGACCAAGGCGCAGCCAAAACCGCCGGACCCAAACCCTCCGGCGGCGGCCTCACCGGACCCGCCCTCGCCTCCTTCGAACGCGGAAAAGCCCTCTACTCCGGCCTCGCCGCCTGCTTCGGCTGCCACGGCGCCGGCGGCGAAGGCGTCCCCAACCTCGGCCCCCCGCTCGACGAATCCGAATGGGTCACCGGAAAACCCGAAATCCTCGCCAAAATCCTCCTCCACGGCCTCACCGGCCCCATCGAAGTCGCCGGCATCAAATACACCCCCGCCGCAGACATGCCCGGCCTCTTCCAAAACACCTCCATCACCGACGAAAACCTCGCCGACATCTCCACCTACATCCGCAACGAGTGGACCAACAAAGCCCCACCCGTCTCCCCAGACCTCTTCAAAAAACTCCGCACCGAAACCAAAGACCGCTCCGGCCGCCCCTACACCGCCGCCGAACTCAAATAAGGGCTTCTCACGAAACGCCGCTCACCACCGGCGGCGGCGCAGCAGTGCGAGAACACCAAAACCGCCAAGCAGTACGGCTGATGGCTCAGGAACGCTATAGAAACTGATCTCCATGATCCCCGAGTTGGCACCGAAGGCGGCGTCGGTGGAATCGAAGCGGACGTATCGCCCGCCTTCAACAGGAGTGATGGTCCCGCTGAAATCCCAAATGGAACCCTTGTTGTAGCTTTGGGTGCTCAGAATGTTGCTGAAGTCGGAAGTGTCCGAGAAAATCAGATCGAACGCCAACGTGCGATCCCCTCCAGCCCACCGATCAAAGAGATCGAAGCTGGTTGCTTGGTTGCCTGCGCCGAGATCGAAGTCGATGAACATGTTGGTCGCCCCTCCCCCGGCGTTTCCGTTGAAAGCATATTCCCGACCGCTTCCATCGCTGCCAAAGACGCCGTTAGAGGCATTGGACAACGCGTAATTTCCGTTGTACGCGGCACTGCCTCCGATCGCGGTGGCGCTCAACATGATGCCATCCGCAGAGGTGTTCAGAAACCGGATTTCCTTGGCTCCGACATTTGGAAAACCCGACGTCGTATCGACAACCCAACGGGCGTATCGGGCGGTGTAAACCCCACCCAAGGAGTATGCTTCGCCCGAACCACCTCCCAGATGGGTAATGTCCACGGTCGCCACCGGACTGGAAAAATCCGCATTGTTGCTCAGAATCAAGGTGGACGTATTGATCACGTCACCGGAACGATTGATATGAACGAAGCGATCCATCGTCACCGCCGAACCAAAGTCGAACTCCATGAATGCGCCCGCACCGATCCCCTGCGTCGCGTATTCGGAAGACTCCGGATTGCCATCGAACGCCCTGTCGGCAGAGTAAGACCCATTGAACGCCGTCGAGCTATTGGTGATTGCCGGATTGGCAAGAATCGCCGCATGGCCCTCCTGCCCAGCAATCAAGGAAGCAACGACGGCGATTGGAGCGATCTTTGTGGTTCTCATGATAACAGTGATCTGATGGAAAACCCGAATTCCATTCGGGTGATCCGGAGCTGAGGTGGATCATGATCCATTGCAAATCTTCAACCGTCCCTAATCTCCTTATTGTCAGTCAATTTGAAACACTTAGCGCCCTTGGCGACTTCGCGGTTCAAAGTCTTATCCATCTTGGACCCCGAATCCCCCAACCCACCCCAACCTCACGATCCTTGCCCCGGCAGGCGGTGCCCGATAGACTTCCCCCCGTCACCCAATGCTGCGTTCGTTCCTCATCCTCTGCGCCACCTTGCTCCCCGCCCACGCGCTCGACGTCCTGTGGACCGCCACCGGCACCGTCACCAGTGCGAATTCCGCCTTTGGCGTCAGCATCGGAAATCCCGTCTCCCTCAACGTCCGCTACGCACCGATCAACATCATCAACACCACCATCACCAGCGGAGCCAGCAGCAACAGCCTCGTCCGCACCAGCGTCTACCACGGAAACATCCGCCTTCGCATCGAGATCAGCGCCGGTTCCAAGCAATGGGTCAGTTTCACCGAAACCTCGACTCATCCATTCATCAGCTCCGCTTGGACTCCTTTTGAAGTGCTCAGCGCGGATCCCAATGTCCCTTCCGGACCCAATCGCGGAGACCTCATTACCTTTCGAGCCAATTCCGCTCTCGGCTCCACCTTCGAAAAGTTCAACTACAGCGCCTCCGCCGCCCAGAAAGCCATCATCCTCCGAGTTCTGGACTTCGCCCACCCCTACAACCTTCTCACCCTTGGACAATTTCCTGACAAAGCCATCCTCACCAACCGCATCTCCCAGATGACTGGTCAGGTCTACGCCAACAGCGAAGCCACCGCCCTCAACTTCAGCATCACCCCCGGCTCCATCATCGTTGGCGAATACTTCCCGCCCGTCGATCTCGCCATCGAACGGTCACCCTTCGGCGGCCTCAACCTCACCTTCACCGCCGAGTCCGATGGCTGGTACGCCCTCTACGGCAGCGAAAATCTAACCGACTGGATCCCCCTCGGCTTCCACCCGGGCCTCCTCAACGGCAAACGCACCATCATCCCCCCAACCAACCTCCCCAAACGATTCTTCAAAGTCGAACGCGTCCCCCCGCCGTTCTGAATCCGGGGTTCCTGATGACGGAGCAATGCTAAAATGGGGAAGACCCTATTGCGGACGTTGTTGAATCCAACCTGAAATCCCCCTCCCCTCAGCGGTGCATGTTCCGGCGGCGGCGGAGGATGAGGAGGAAACCGAGGCCGCCGAGGAGGGCGGCGCGGGGTTCCGGGATGGCGACGAGGTAGGTGGAGCCTTGGGCGACCCAGAAGCGTTGGCCGTTGTCGGCATCATAGGCGTAGTGGGTGCCACTGAGTCCGAGGTAGCTGAGCTCGCCGGAGGAAAGGGTGCTGGTGACGTTGGCAAACATGCCGGTGGTGTTGCCCTCGATGATCCGGAACCAGGTCGCGCCGATGGAGCTGAAGTCGTTGCTGGAAATGGCGGCGAGGAAGTCCGCACCTTCGCCAGCGGCGAGACCGGTGAAGGAAAGACCGGTGTCGAAGGTGACGTCGAGGTCGGCATTTGCCAAACCAATGCTGTTTCCACCGGCGATGACGAGCGAGTCGTGGTCGTTCATCGCATCGATGGTGAACGAAATCACGGACCCGGCATTGGTGGTGACGTTGCCGTTGATGGTGAGCGAGCGGTCGGAGCTGCCACCTTGGCCGGCGAGCAGGGTGCCGCTGAGATTCAAAGCGCCATTGATGGTGCCATCGCCGCCAAGGATCGCATCGGAATCGACACTGGTGGCGCTGGTGATGGAACCGTTCACGTTGAGCCGTCCTTCGGCGACGTTGGTGGCTCCGGTGTAGGTGTTGGTCGCGTTGAGTCCGAGGGTTCCCGTGCCGGATTTCTCAAAGGCAACGGTTTTGGCCGAGCCATCGGCGATGGTGCCGGAATAGGTGGTGGTGACGGCCTGGCTGACGGTTAGGGTGGAAATACCAGCGCCCGCGGAATTGTCGGTGATGGTGCCGCCGGTGCCGGAAAGCGAGCCGATCGTGATGGAGTTGGCGTTGAGGTTGAGCGTGCCACCATTGACGGTTAGAGCGTTGGTGGCAGCGCCGAGAGCGGAGGCGTTGTTGAGTTGCAACGTGCCGCGCGTGATGCTCGTGCCACCGGTGTAGGTGTTGACCCCGCCAAGAACGAGCGTGCCTTCGCCGTTGAGGTTGAGTTTGCCATCGACGCCGGTCTCGTTGGAAAGGATGCCGGTGAGGGAGATGGTGCGGCCGGAGGGATCGAAGGTGACGCCGGTCGTGGCATCAGCGAGGCGGAAGTTGTCGAGCGAGCTGGACCAATCCGCCAGCGCACCGACAGTGCCCGCACCGAGCTTGATCAGCTTGGCGGGAGCGAGATTGTAAACGCCGGATGCGCCGATGTTGAGGCGGCCACCCGTCAGGTTGACTGTTGCTGCATTGCTTCGTCCTTGGCCGAAAATCCCCCGGATGTTGGCAGTGGCAGTGCCGCTGATGTTCCAAGTGACGGTGCCATCCCAACCGAACATCACAGGTGCGTTGGGAGCATTGAAATTGCCGCCAGAAAGGTTGTAGGTGGTGGCGGCATTCCAGTGAGTGAAGACGACGGCGTTGTTTCGCTCGTCGGAGATGGTGGTACCGAGCACGGAGAGATCGCCACCGGTTTGGTTGAGGGTAGTCACTCCACCACTCGCATCGGAGGTGATGAGTTGGTTCCGAACGACCACCGAGGAACCGGCGGCGATGTTCATGGTGCCGGCGAGCTGAAGGTTGTTGATCTGGGTGAAGGATCCGCCGGATGCGAGGTTGAGGGCACCGGCGGTGACGCGGACGTTTCCGGTGTTGGTGTTCAGGCCTTGAAGGACGAGGGTTCCGCCATCGGTTTTCTCCATGTTTCCAGGACCGGAAATGCCGCCCGCGATGGTCATGGTCTGGCCGCCCCAAACGTGGAAGAAGCCGGTGATGCCGCTGTTAGGCAAGCTGATGCCGCGGTTGGCATTGAGGGTGAAGCTGGCTCCGGCACCGGTGCTGCCGAACTGGAGACGGCCGCCATCAAGGATGATCGAGTCGTTTCGGAACGAAGACGGAACGGCGCCAAAAGCCGCATCGGATGCCACGCGCAGCACGGAGTTTCCATCGCGGACGATCCATCGGCCGGAGAAGGTGTTGCTGGCGTTGGTGAAGACCGCATAGGAAAGACCGCCGGCAAGGGAGCGGATTTCCAGATCTCCGGACCCGGAAAGGACTCCGGTCAACCCGGTGTTTCCGCCGGAGGTGCTAGTGGTGATGCGGGCATGGTCGTTGACGGTGATGGTGCCGGTGAGCGTGTTGCTGTTTTCCAAACGGAGCGCGCCGTAGTTGTTGGCTGTGCCATCGGAGGAACCGATGCCGGATAGGGTCAGGTTGCGGGCGAATGTCGCACCGCTGGTGTTAAGCCAGAGCTGGCCGCTGGGACGGACCGTGACATCGCCGGCACCGAGTGCGCCGACGTTGGTGAGCTGAAGCCTGCCGCTATTGATGATGGTGCCGCCGGTGTAACTGTTAGCCCCACCTCCACCGAGGATGAGCTGGCCGGTGCCGCCTTTGACGAGGATCGTTGGGGTGGAGCCGTTGTCGATGATGTTGGTGCGGATCTGGAAGTCGGTGGTTTCGGACATTCCGGATGTGACGAACAGCTCGCCGCTGCCAAGACCGGTGGTGACGGAACCACGGGCTCCGGCGCCGGTCTGAATCCAGTGCCCGGCATTTCGCTGGATGATGCCACCGCCATTGAGGGTGAGCACCGCACCGTTGTTGACGAACACATCGTTCTGGCTGGCGATCGAGTCGATGGTCAGGTTGCTGGTGATCGTCTGGTTTGAATTGTTGAGGAAAACCGAGGTCGTCCCCTGGCTGGCCAGCGTGGCGGTTCCGGCAGATTCAGCGGAGGTGGCGGCGGAAGCGGTGAACTGGAGGGCGATCGCGTTGTTGGATCCATCCTTGGTGAGGAAGGCGGTGTTTTGCTCGGTGGTGTTCTGGGTGGTGGCCCAGCGGCCGAGAGTGGCCGAGCCGACGTTCAAATTGGCAGTGGTGCCGAGCGTGCCACCATTGCGCAGCAGGAGCATGCCGCTGCCGGACTGGCTGAAGGTGGTGGCGGTGAGGGTGGCGGTTTGTCCAGCACCGGGGTTGATGGTGATGAGACCGCCGCCAACCGCGTTGATCGCGCCAACGGTCTGTGCGGTCGCAGCCGATGCATTTCCTAACACACGGAGGTTTCCGCCGTTGAGGTTGAGGGTGGCGCCGGTGCCGAGCTTGTTGTTGTTCTGTGCGGTGTAATCGAGTGTTAGACCGCCATGGATTAGACCGGAAGAGCGAAGGTTAACGGTGCCACCGAAGGTGTTGGTGTTTCCGCTCAATCCGAAATGACCGGCTCCATCCACCCGCAGCGTCCCGGTGCCGGCAAGCAGGTTGGACAGGTAGGTGACTCCAGTGCCAATTCCGTGGGACGCGGCGAGGGTGCCGGATGCGTTGACGGTGACCGTGCCGGTTCCGCCATTGATGCCGTTGGTGATCGCCGTGCCGGTGCCGGTGCCTGCCGCGCTGAAGTCGCCCAACTGAAGTGTGCCGCCATTGATGGTGGTGCCACCGATGTAACTGCTGGTGTTGAGCAGGATCATGCGTCCATCACCGGCCTTGATAAGGGAATCGCTGCCGCCGTCGGAGTTCTCCAACTCGGCTTGGACGCGCAGGTCGTTGTTGGCGTTGACCGTAAACGTCCGCGCGCCTTTGAGGGCGAGGCCGCGGTTGGTGTTGTCTCCGGTGGTTTGGACGATCCACGAGGAGCCGACGAAGCCGCCCGTGCCCGCAGTGACACTGTTGTTCAACTGCAACGACTCGGCGTTGTAGCTGCCAGCAGTGAAATCTAGCACGCCGCCGTTGAAAGTGAGTTTACCGACGTGGCCGTGGGTCAAGCCACCAATCGTGCGAAATACTCCGCGGTTGAGGACGATGTTGGCGGCATTGCCAGCTGTTGGAGTGGGGTTGGTCACGCTCCATTCCAACAGTCCGCTGGCGCCAATGTTGATGGTGGCACTGTTAGCGGTGGTGCCATTTCGCAGGATGCCGCTGTTGAGGTTGACAGTGGAAATGGTGGAACCACCACTCCAGACGACCATCGAACCGCCACCGCCGTTGATCGCGACGGTGTTGGAAACGCGACCGGCAACTGTGCCGAAGGTGGCGGAGAAGCCGGTGGCGACGTTGATCGAATCTGCGGTGAGCGTCGAGCCGGTGAAGCTATAGGCAGGTCCGCCGACATTGACGGTTCCGGCCGTGATGGAGGTGCCGAGGCTCACGGTTCCGCCAACACCGGTGAAGAATGCGTTGTCGGGAGTTGCGTTGTTCCAGACTGCGTTCGCCCCGCCGGTGGCGAGGGTGTCCCAGTTCCCGCTGGTGGTATTCCAGGTGCCCGCGCCACCATCGGCGTTGAGTCCCACATCCGCTCCGTCCCAGTAGAGATCCGCCGCATGCGCGGTCATCGCAAGTGAGATCAAGGTGGTCGCACCGATGGAGAGTACGGACAAACGATGGTGTTTTGGCTTCATGATTTCAATTGCGATGGAACGAGGGGGATTCGGTTGGGTGGGAGCGATGTGGGAAGCAGCATGCGGATGTTAGTCTTCCTCGCCTTCGACGCGGAAGAAGTTTTTGCCGGCACCGATGGTGATGGTGGCCTTCATCGGTTGGTAGTCGCCATCAACAGCGCCATCGGTGGTGACCGGGGCGGCGCTGGGGATCCATGGATTTTCCAAGGTGGCGCTTTCCAATAACTGATAGGAGGCACCTTCGGAGCGCTCGCGCCAGCGGATGATCAGGTCGCCGCCGGAACGTTCGGCGGTGGTAAGGGATCCGGTGCTTGCAGTGGGATTGGTGCCGAAGAGGAATTCCTGGAGGTTGGTGAAACCATCGGAATCGGCATCTTCATTGCGCTCGGTGAGGCCGTTGGTGATCTGCGTTTTCCAGTCGTCGTAACCGGCAGGGGCAACGACTTCGAGGGTGACGGCATTGGCATCCTGATAGCGGATGAGGAAGGTGTTGGAGCCGAGAGTAAATTCGGAACCTTCGGGTCTGCCGGTGAATTCTCCGCTGAGGGTGTTGGTGTAGGTCAGCAGGGTGAGTTTCGTGCCGGGAGCGAGGGTGGCCGGGGACACAGCGATGTCGGTGACACCGAGGGAACCACTGAGGACGACGTCACCGGTGACGTTGATGACATCGGCGGCCGGGGTTCCGGACGAGTCGATTTCAACATTGACGGTGGCTCCTGTTTCCAGGGTGAGCGGGCCGGTGGCGAGTGACTCGATGGGGGCTCCGGGAGCGAGGGTGGCTCCGGCCTTGATCAGGACGGAACCACTGATGCTGCCGGTGCCGCCGAGGGTGGCTCCGGATTCAACCGTGACGTTTCCGGTGCCGGTGCCGGATCCGGTGGTGTTGTTGACGATGTAGGATCCCGCTTCGACGCTGGTGCCACCGTTGTAGGTGTTGGCGGCGGTGAGGGTCATGGTTCCCGCGCCGATTTTGCGCACGCCACCGGCTGGACCACCGATGGTTCCTTGGGCTGCGAGGATCATGTTGACGATGAGGTCAGCATCTTCCGTGCCGGTCACATCGGCGACGTTGAAGTTTTGCACACCTTGGAGGTGAAGGCCGCCGGTGCCGTTCATGATGGACGGGCTGGTGTTCTCACCGGTGTTGGAGACGAGGACGGTGGCGGCTCCCGAGACGACGTTGGCGAGCAGGGCGTCGAAACCGGCTAGGCCGCGGTTGGAGGTCCAGGTCGCGCCGTTGGACAGCTTGACGTTGCCGATGCGTGCGTCGTGCCCGGCTGCCATCACCCAGGTGCCGCCGTTGACGTTGATGGACTGGGTGTCCGCCAAAGCAGTTCCGTGGCCGGCAACGAAGATGTTGACGGAGTTGGTTTCGAGGACACCGCCGGAGTTGACGGTAATGTCTGTGACGGCGCGGAGGTTGTTGTTGAGGCGAACGAGGCCACCGTTGATGGTGAGACGGCCGGTGTAGGCGTTGCTGGCGGTGGAAAGAATGAGTGATCCCGCACCTGTTTTTGTTAGAGCACCGCTGCCTGCTAGCGCGGCGGAGAGCGTGAGGTCGCCATTGGCTCCGTTTCCATCTCCGGTGGTGCTGCCGGGCGCGCCGACCATCTTCGAAGTGTCGATGGTGGACGCGGCGCTGACCGTCAGCGGTCGGGTGAGGGTGATGTCGTTGGCGTAAGCCACGCGTGCGCCGAGAGCGCTCATTGCGGTATCGTCGAAAGTGACGTAGTCGGCGTTGTTGGTGGTGGGGGCGCCTTGTTTGATGCCAATGCCTTTGGTCCATCCGCCGCTGGGGCCGACGCCGCCGCCGCCTTGTTGGACGCGAACGTCGATGTCGAACCAACCTGCGGCGTTGGCGGTGAAGGAACCGGTCGCGGTTTCATTCCAGACGGCGTTGTTCAGGATGGTGATGCCGCCGATGGTGATGGATGCAGCGTCATCGAAACGTTTGGCGAAGGACCATTGCCCGGCGGGAAGATAAATTCTGCCGTGATAAACGTGGGTGGTGCTTCCGGGAACCACATCACCAGTGGTGTTGTGCATCGTGCCGTAGTTGCGGGTGGTGACGAGGGTGTTGAGGGTGCCACCGGTGAGCACAGTGCCTGCGAGGGGTGTGAAATAGGATCCTGTGTTGTCGAAGGCGAGGGTTCCGCCTTCGAGAACGAGGGAGCCACCTGCATTTCCCGCTGCGAGCGGGTGGCCAAAGGTGACGGTACCGCCAGCAACCTGGACGGTGCCGGTGAATCCATCGCTTGAACGACGGAGAGTGACATCAGCTCCGGTTTCGGTGCGCACGGTGCCGGCTCCCTGAATCGCGCGGTTCGGCAGCGCGGTGCCGGGAGCAAAGGTACGGTCAAAAGAGGCGGCGGTGGTCAGGACGACCGTCCCGGCGTTGACCGTCAGAGCACCTGGAGAGGTGATCGTTCCTGATAGAGTCTGCGTGCCGGTCCCATTCTTGACGATGTTGAGGTGATCGCCGCCGACGTTGGTCCAAGTGCCAGCAAAGGTTCCGGAGAGGTTGTTTCCTCCCACGGTGAGCGTTGGCTTTCCGGCGATGGGGCGAAGTGTGCCGGTGCCGGTAAGTGCGCCGATGGTATCCGAAGTGAACACCTGGAAAATCGATCCGGTGCCGACGTTTACGATGGACGTGTCCGGGATGCTGTTAGCGGAGAAGGTTTGGAACAAGGTGCCGGTGCCGGTAATGAGCAAGTTGCCGACATAGGTGTTGTTTCCACCCGTGGTGACGCGCTGGCCGCCTTCGATGATGAGGTTTCCGGTGCCGGTGATGTTTCCGGCAAAGTGGAGACGATCCGTGGTGCCGGATCGGATGGTCAGATCGCGGTTGATCGAGATCGGGCCGTTGAAGGCGGTGTAGTTCGCGCCGGTGCCGGAAAAGCCAAGGGTGGCGGTGCCGGTGCCGTCGGCGGTGATGGTGATCGGGTTGTTGATTTCGCGGGCGTTGGTGAGCAGGAGGGCGACGTTGGAGGATCCGGTGTTGGAGTCGCCAAGGGTGATGGCTCCGCTGCCGAGGCCATTGTTGTTGGTGCCGGTGAAGACGATGGTTCCGTTGGAAATGGTGGTGCCGCCGCTGAAGGTGTTGGGACCGGATAGTGTTAGTGTGGAACTGCCGGATTTCAGCAGTGAGGACATCCCGGTAATCGCATTTCCGGTGCTGCCGGTGATGGCGAAGTTGTTGGTGCCCGAGTTGACGGTGATCCGGGCCGGCTGGATGTTTCCGCCGCCGATGGTCACAGCCGTCGAGGTGGCGGTATCATCAAACAGGACATGATCCCCCCAGAAAAAGGAGCTCGGTGTTTCCGATCCGTCGCCCCAAACACTGCTGGTTCCGGTGTCCCAGGTGGTTCCGCTGCTCCAGACGAGTTCTTTGGTGGTAAGATCGAGAGTGAGCACCGTGGCTCCGACATTGAGCGAAGCGGAGCGATACGATGCGATGTCGGGCAGAACGAAGGTGCCGGTGCCGGAAACGGAAGCGTAAGTGGCTACGGTGATCGGACTGCTGGTGACGGGCAGGGCTTTTGTTAGAGCCAGGGTGATGGTGCCGTCGGTGGTGAGCGCGCCGCCGATCTGGAGGGCACCTGGGGTGGAGGGATCGAACGACAGGGTGTTGGTGCCGCTGACGTTGGCAAATTCAAGGTCACCGGAGGTTGAGCCTTCGCCGGAGAGCGTGGTGGCATTGAGAAGGGCAACATCGGAGGCGGTGCTGCCAGTTAGATTGAGCGTGCCACCGAACACCGTGAGCTCGCCGCTGTGGGTGCTGGCTCCGGACAGGGTGAGCGAACCGGTGCCGGTGTAATCGATGGGCACGCTGCCGGAGAGTGGCGCGGAGATCGTCTGTGCCGCGCCGTTGAGGAGGAACCGGCCGGTTTGATCCAGGAAGCTGTCCTGCAAGGTGAGGGTGGAGTTTCCGGTGATGGATGAGCTTTGCGTGATCTGATAGCCATCGAGCTCAACCACCGAATCCGACGCGACGTTCCATGCCTTGGTGGAAGGGAAATTCGAAGAGGCTTTGAGAGTGCCTCCACCGAGATTGAACTGCGACGAGGCGAAGCCGCCGATGCCTTTTGAGCCGAGGACGAGGGTTCCGCCGTTGAGGTTGTATTGATCGGTGCCGGCGGTGTCGCTTCGGGTGTCGAGACCAAGCCCGGCAGCGGTGACGGTTCCGCCGTTTTGATTGAAGATGCCGATGCCATCGACGCCGAGGATGATGACGCCCGGAGTTTCGAAATTGGTGTTGCCGACGGCAGGAGTGCCGAGGATATCGAGGGTTCCTCCGGCCATGTTGTAGACGGAGGTGTGGTTGGACCAGTGGCCGACACGGAAATCGTTGCTGACCGTGACCGAGGAACCGGCTTGTTGGGTGAGATTTCCAGCGATCCCGCTGGTTTCACCGAGGCTCAGGTCCCTGACGGTGATGTCCGCGCCGTTTACGAAGGTGACGGCTGCATTGTTGGTCACATCGCCGACCCAGAGGACTCCGGTAGTATTGATGGTTCCGTTGTAGGTGGTGCCTGCGGCCGATTCGAAAAAGATGGAGCCTGCTCCGGTGATGCCATTCGAGTAGGTGGCTGCGGTGGCATCGTTGTAAAATTGAAGTGAGGTGGCGTTGTTGACGTTGGCCGTGCCAAGAGAGCCGCCGCCGCTGACCCGCAGGTTGCCCCCCTGGAGATTCCATGTTCCGGAGTGGGTGTTTGCGGGGTTCGTGAGAACAAGCAATCCGCCATCGGTGCGATTGATGGAGCCGCTACCGCTGATGACGCCGGCAAGGGTGCTTGTGGCGGATCCGTAGGTGCGGATAGTACCTCCGGATGCGCCGATCTCGATGGCTCGGCTGGTGGTGCGGCTTAGATTCGGATCGAGGATGCCGCCACCGTTCAGGATGATTTTATTAGAGAGGTTTCCAAGGGCCGCGTCATTGCTCCATGAGAGCAGGCCGGTGGTCACGGTGAGGTCGCCCGTGAAATCGCTGGTGGTGGACGAAAGGTTGACGAAGGTGGAGCTGCCTCCTCCGCTGGGACTGAGGTCGCCATTGAGCGTCAAGGTGACCGGTCCGGTGCCGGTGATGGCGGAACCGACGGTTTTTCCATTACCGCTAGGATCACCTGCGGCGGCGCTGTGGAGGGTAAATCCGGAGGAAGGGGAAATGTTGATCGTCCCACCGGTCAGCACCTGTGCACCACCTGCAGCAAAGCGGATCTGCGGGGTGGCAACGGTGCCATCCAAAGTGATGGTGTAGGCTCCAGGGGTTTGAAAACGGGCGATGCTGCCGTCAGCCCAAACGGTGGTGCCAACATCTCCATCGAGGGAGGTGGACCAGTTCGGGGTGGTGGTATCCCACGTCCCACCAGTGGTTCCGAAGCCGGCGGTCGCTCCGTTTGTGTCCCAGTAAAGCGCTTGGGCCAGAGCGTTTCCGCCGAGGGAGAGAAGGATTGGAGTGCACAGGAAACTCAGGCGGATCAGATTGGCCAGATTGGTGCGACGAGTACGCAGTACAGCAGGGATTTTCGGTTTCATGGGGTCTTGATCAACGATTAGACAAAAAGGACGGCGGGGAACTAGCCGTGGTTTGGCGGGCTGTCCACGGCAGATTTGCAGAATGTTACTCTTTATTGGCGAGATTTCGCCATCGTACTGGCCTGATTCCATTCTTGCCAGTTCCAAGCGCTTCGTCTGGATTGCGGGTGTCCTTTCCGCAACCGCAACGCCTCCTGCCATGAATGCCGCCCCATCCAGTTCCACTTCGCTCCGCCTTTCGGTGATGATGTTCCTGCAATTTTTCGCGTGGGGTTCCTGGTTTGCCACCCTCTCACTCTCAATGGGTGCCAACGGTTTGGGCGACTTCATCGGCGGTGCCTATGAAAGCGCGCCACTGGCTGCCATCATCGCTCCGCTGTTTCTGGGGCTGATCGCCGACCGACTGTTTTCGTCGGAGCGGGTCATGGCTGTCCTGATGCTCCTGGGCGGTGCCATCATGGCGGCCATCGCCGTCTTGGCTCCCCAAGGCGCTGAGAAAGGCGGGCTGATCGTGTGGCTGATGATCGCTTACATGCTCTGCTACATGCCAACCCTCGGGCTCGGAAACACCATCACCTTCACCCACCTCAAACAGGAGGAATTCCCGAAAGTCCGCGTGTGGGGAACGATTGGCTGGATCGCGGCGGGCCTTGCAGTGGGGATCGCAGGATGGTCCGCCTCCTTGAACATCTTCTGGCTTGGGGCGATCTCCACCTTCGCACTGGGAATCTACAGCTTCACCCTGCCCCACACTCCACCACCCGCGAAAAACAAACCCCTCGATGTGGGATCATTGCTGATGGTCGATGCGTTAAAGCTCCTCAAGAGCCCCCCGTTCCTGGTGTTTGCAGTTTGTTCGATGCTGATCTGCATCCCGCTTGCCTATTATTACGGACAGACTTCCGCTTACCTCGGTGCGGCAGGCTTCAAACAGGCGGCATCCGCAATGACGCTCGGCCAAATGTCGGAAATCATCTTCATGCTGATGATTCCGTTCTTTTTCCGCAAACTGGGTGTGAAGAACATGCTGCTCATCGGCATGGCCTGTTGGGTGGCCCGCTACGCGTTGTTCGCCTTCGGAGCGCCACAACAGGTGGCCTGGATGCTTCTGTTAGGCGTTGCGCTGCACGGCATTTGCTATGACTTTTTCTTCGTCACCGGCTTCATCTACACAGACAAGAAAGCCCCGGCTGAGATCCGCGGACAGGCCCAGTCACTATTGGTCTTCCTCACCCAGGGTCTGGGCATGTTCTTCGGCTTCCGCATGGCATTCGGCGGCAACATTCCTTTCACGAAAACCCCGCTTCCCAACACTTTCGGCGAGTTCGGCAAGGCACCCGCCGGGCATGCTCCGCTGATGGAAAACCTGACAGAACTAACTAAGGATCAACCGGCTCCATCTTTCCTCGAAAGCCTTTTCGGAATGTTCGGCAAAGGCTATCCGGAAGGTGTTAACCAGGACCTGCTGAGCGCCGCAATGAGCGGTTGGAAATCGTATTGGATGTTTCCCGCCGGAATGGCAGCGGTGATCACCATCATCTTCTTCCTCGCCTTCTGGGACAGGGTGAAGACCGATCCTTGATGCGATTCATCACCAAATCACTCGCGGTAGCAGCGCACCACACGCGGGGTGATTCCTGTTAGAATTTCCCAGACGATCGTATCGGCTTTTTGCGCCACTTCAGAGACCGGAAGATTCGCGCCGAACAGTTCCACCTCGTCGCCTTCACGGAGATCAGGAGCGTCGGTGATGTCCACCATCGTCTGATCCATCGTCACCCGCCCGATGATCGGGTAACGGCGGCCCTGGATGAATACTTCCGCGCCACGGTTGGAAACACGGCGCGGATAGCCGTCGCCATATCCGATGCCGACCGTAGCAACCCGCGTGGGCCGACTGGTGACGTAGTCGCGCCCGTAGGAAACGCCATGACCGGCGGGCAACGTGCGGATCAGCGTGATGTGGGACTTGAGCGACATCACGGCACGCAGGCGGGATTGGAACTCGGGGAGCGGAGAAATGCCGTAAAGCATCAACCCGGGCCGCGCGAGATTGCAATGTCCACGATCATAGCCTAACAGCCCGGCGCTGTTCGAAAGATGACACCAGCGGAAACGGGCAGCACCGCCGAGCGATTCGACGAGCTCGGCAAAACGGCGGAATTGATCGAGCGTGAACTCGCGATCCTCATCCGCGGAAGGAAGATGCGAGCCAAGACCTTCGATTTCCAGATGTTCGAGCGCCTCCAACAAGGGCAACGCGCCGGGAAGCTGTTCCGCCACAAATCCCCCACGGCCCATCCCGGTATCAACCGCGAGATGCACCTTGAGGCGACGTCCCTGCGCTCCGGCAATGCGGTTGAAATCCCGAGCCTCATCCAGCGATGAAACACAAGGCGTGATCCCGCGGGCGACGATCTCCGCTCGCTCGGGAGCCCAACTCGCTCCTAGCAGATAGATAGGCGTTTCGACTCCAGCCAGGCGGATGCGCCGGGCTTCGCCGATGTTCGCGACTCCGAAAAAAGCGATATTCTCCCGCGAAAGATGCCGCGCGATGTCTTCCAATCCATGCCCATAGGCACCCGCTTTGACGACCGCCATCACGTCCATGCCAAAGGCCTCGCGCGCGACTGTTAGATTTTCTCGCAGAGCGGAAAGGTCGATTTCCGCCCAGGCACGCGGTGGGGAGTTTGGAATTTCCGGGTTCATGATCAGCGCACCACTTCGGTTCCGATCCCGCCATCCGTGAAGATCTCCAACAGCAACGCGTGGGGAAGGCGGCCATCGACAAAGTGGACCTTTCTGACGCCGGCGTTGAGTGCATCCACCGCGCTGCGGATCTTCGGAATCATCCCGCCGGAAATG
>SXGQ01598590.1_pt1 | contig 17223 bp, 9 predicted proteins | sample 3178371 | NCBI WGS metagenome assembly SXGQ01 (sample SAMN11356859, study PRJNA531348) | freshwater metagenome | isolation source: freshwater sample F1-20 | place: China: Fuxian Lake, Yuxi | collected 2017-12-25 | reverse complement strand
GACTGAAGTAGCAGTTACAACTTCAGTTCCGGCGTCAATGAATCCTGGCTTGTTGATCTTGATCCCTCGCTTGATGCTATCGACCAAGATGTAAACAGGGAGATAACCCTGAATAAATGGAGTCTGACCTAGTGAGATATGAGCAGATCCATTTGCTAGCGCTTCAAGATTGCCAGCGGTGAGGTCATAGCCTGCGCCAATTACCTTAGTGTTGTTCGCGGCCTTAGTTACTTTGCCAATGCTCTCAACATCTGGTGCGCAGAGACCAACCATTGCTAGCGCCTCTGGGTTAGCAGCAAGTAGACCCTGCCATGCAGCGAAGTTTGCTGCTGCATCGACCTTCACATCTGAAGGTCCAACAATCTCGATTCCTGCAGCCTTCTTGAGGCTCTCAAGCACACCGGCCTGGCGATTCTCAAGAACTGGGAATCCTGGGAAGCAGTTACCGACGATAACTTTGCCCTTGGCGCTGGTGCCACCGATCTTGTCGAGAACCATCTTGCCGAGAATTCGCCCTGATTGAGTCGACTTCTCTCCAACATATGGTGCGTTGACGCCTTCACCTAAACCATTGAATTGAACAATTGGAATACCAGACTTAATAACGGCATTGAGGCCGTTAACCATGGAAGCTGATGGTACTGAAGTTGCAATTCCATCGACTCCAGCAGCGGCCATATTTTGAACGGCAGTTAGTTGTGCATCGCCTTCAGCACCAGCAGGACCAGTTACCTTGATAGTTACACCAAGATCTTTGGCAGCCATCTTCGCAGCATCGATAATCTGCTGGATAAATGGGTTACCTACTACGTGTACTACGAAGCCGATAGTGAGCTTCTTGTTCTTCTTCGCTGCTTGCGCAGGAGAAGCAACACCGGCAACAGAAATTGCCATGACGCCAGCGAGCGCGAGGGCTCCCCAGCGAGTCTTGCTGCTCTTCATCTTCATTTATTTACCATCCTTAGTTTCTTCAACTTCTACCCCCCATGGACAGAGTTGAAATCTATTTTTTTGTTCTCGCTAACTTGCTTTCTTTTTACGAACTCGAACAATCTGATCAACGCCGATTGCAAAAAGAATCACCAATCCGGTAACAAGGGTTCCCCACACAGCGTCGATACCGATAAAAACAACGCCGACTCCAATGACGCCGACAATCATTGCTCCAACTAGCGAACCCCAGACTGTTCCAGCGCCTCCGGAAAGCGGTGTACCACCAATAATTGCTGCGGCTACAACTGGCAAAAGCATTTGCCCGCCCGTCGTTGGGTCTACCGCGCCACGGAAACCCAAAAAGAGCACACCACCAACACCTGAAACAGCGCCCATCAGTGCGCAGACTTGAATTTTTATTTTCTTTGTTGGAATACCTGCAAGACGTGCCGCTTCAGGGTTGCTTCCGATTGCCAAGATGCGATAACCGAAACGGGTTTTATGTAATAAGAGGTGTAACCCCACAAAACATAGAACTACGAATATCAGGATGATTGGTACGGGTGTATCGATGGAACCACCGAGAGCGCGAAAGAAAATATGTTGCGTAATTCGCTCGTCAGTTGGCACAACGGAGCCCGAATTGTTAGATATCAGCGAAGTTCCTTGAAAAACTGAGGCCGTTCCAAGTGTGATAATAATTAGAGGTAGCCGCATAAAAACCATTAAGGCGCCGTTTAGCGCCCCCATAATTGTTCCTGCTGCTATACCTATTAATACGCCGAGCCAAACCGGTAGACCTGCAATCATCGAGATGCCCGCTAACACTGCTGAGAGATTTAGAATCCATCCGAAAGAAAGATCGATTTCTCCCATCGATAAGAGGAATACGATGCAACCAGCTAAAAGAGCCGCGATCGCATAACTTGCTGCAAGGTTGAGCAGGTTGGTTGGTTTTAGAAACGTTGGTCGGAGCGCGCCGACAATTCCGATAAGAACTACTAAAGCGATGACAACGCTGGTCTCTTCCGGCAATTTAAATCTCTTATTTGCCTTATTCGCTACCAAATCGCTCACGTGCCAATCCTTTCACCGCGGGCTGGAATGGATTCCAGTGGCATGACTCTAGGAAACTCCCTGGTTGAATGCATGTCAATAGCACGTCTGGTAACAGTTTTGTTATTTCTGGAAATGGTCTGGGTTCCAGAATTACCCATCGAGCGAGGTCCGCCTATAACTTGACCTTCACTTTTATGAAATCGCTAATTGCCATGAAGCGGCCAGGAGGCGAGTACTTACTTCGACGGGGATCATTGGAAAAGGCTAGAACAGCGACATATGAATAGGTACCACTTTTCATCGGCTTCTTGAAGCCAAGCTGCTGAGGTATCGCTTTCTTGCCGGAGAAAACTTGGGTGGGTTTCTGTGACTTTTCATCGCACATATTCTTGAGTACTTCGTATCCATTTATTTTCGCGCCATTTGGAAATACATCTAAGCCATCATGATTCATAAGATTGTTAATAGGATCTTCCTTCAACTTTTCTAATTCTTCCTCTTTCATATCCAAGACATACAGATAGACGCACCAACGTCCTTTCTCATTTACAGTTGAGTTGATGGTGATTTTTCCGGAAGAGCGCGTGATCTGTTTCGATCCCTTGATGGAGATGCTGAAATTGGCAGGGTCCACATCTGTTTCGGCGGCATGTGCCACTGAGGTGCCTGTAATAATCATCGCTAGCGCCACCAAATAAGCGAATATTCGCGAAAATTCGCTAAATTTCGTGAAAGCCATAAGGGGAAAATACCACGTGCTAGTTTCCTTTTTCTCGTGATTTGTATAGCCTCGGCCAATCAGAGTTTACGGGGGCTGATGAAAATCACTCGCGCATTGGTTGCGCTCTTTCTTGGTGCAGGACTCTTGGTAGCTCCACACACACCTGCACACGCTGCCGTTATCTGCCCAGAAAATGGCGGCGGCCCCTTTACGCTCACTCTTAATGAGGCGCCTACACCTGCCGGGACTGTGGGAGTTGCTTACAACCAAGTACTCACTACTGGCGCAGGAATTGCGCTACAAGTAACTGGTGGCACGGTTGCGCCAGGGATAACCGCAACCCCTACTGGTGCCGCCCTCGATGACATACTTATTTCCGGAACTCCTACCACTGCTGGAAGCTTTAATGCGACTGTAGAAATTCTTCACGCTACCCAAACGGTCACATGCACATGGACCTTCGTCATCAATGGAGCGGGTGGTGGTGGAGCAGGAGGCGGCGGAGGTTTTGTAGAACCAACGCTCACCGTTGGCGATCCAGTTAAAGGTGGTGAATTCGCCGAAGGTAAAACAATTACCTGCACATCGAGCACTTTCTCAGTAACTCCATCACGTATACGGATTTACTTCACAAAAAATGGCGTTGAGATTCCTGATGACACCGGCACAAATGTAACAAGTGTCGATGTGCCGAGCGCACCAGGCGCCGCATCATTAAAGCTCACCGACGATTTAATCGATTCGACGATAGGTTGCACTGTCTATGCCAAGTCCGGCACATCAGAAAAGACTTCCACCACCTCGTGGGGACTCTTGGTTGCTGAACCAAAAATCACTCGCGTACTGGAAATTTTCGAAGATGTACTTCGCAATGATGGTACTGCAATCTTCGACAATCCAGCTGTTGCTGATCAAGTCGCTGATGGATTTGTCGGTGGAAAATTCTCATTAACTGGTCGCGCACTCGCTTCTTTCACCTTCTCCCTCGTTAAATCAACGGGCAGGGTGCCAACTCAAACAGCCACAGCATCTGAGCGAGCCGTAACGGTGGTCTCTCGAACTAGTATCAATGCAACGCTACAGCTTCCAGAAGTAACCTCGCTTGGCGCTTATTATTTAATCGCTCGCACCGCAACTAAAACAATTAATTTCCCGGTGAACATACCGAAGCCCATCGTCACTATCGCAAATGCAAAGGCGCTCATAGCGAAGAATAAATTCTTTCTCGAAGGTGACAAGGTCTATGGCAATACCTACACAACCACCAACGATGTCCTTCCGAGCAGTACCACAATTACTAATGCGTTTAAAAAAGAATTCCCTAAGGGTTTCAAAGTTTCGTTCATAAAAAATAGTGAGTTTCTCACTGATGCTACCTCCACTAACCTCAAAAAATTAGCGAAGCTGAACTTGGTTGAGGTCATAATCACTGGCTATGGCTTCAAGGGTGGAACTATCAAAGTCAATAATGATTTGGCTACTGCCCGTGCGTCCGCCATTTCAAAAGCTTTAACTAATGCTGGATTAAAGAATGCGAAGATCATCATTCAAATCGAGCAATTCGATCTTAAGTATTCACGCCAAGCGGTGATGAGTATCCGATGAAATCTGTCACTTTGAAAACCTTCTTGCTGGTTATCACTAGCGCTCTGATAGCGACTATGCTTCCACAGAGTGGATTCGCGGTTAATCCAATTGCACCCTCTAATTTGAGTATCACTTTTGCTGCCCCAGAAAATCCAAACTATGGTCCAAGTGGAACGGTTAGCTGGGTCTCCCCCAACGCAGGAGATGCACAGATTCTCGGATATCGAATTTCTGGACGTTACTTAGGTCAACCTCGAAATTATGTAGCGCCCGCTAAGTGGAATCCAAATGGCGCATGGACTGACGTTTATTCCAGAACCGCATTAACGCAAGACCCAAGCTCTAAGTACTCGCTTTTCCCAGGCCCCACCGTCGCTCTCCCTGCAAATGAAGGTTATTCGTTCGAGCAAGGGGACTCGATTCAGTGGCGAGTGGGAGCAGTGAGTGATGAACCTGTCTCCGATCGGAAAATTGGTTCTTCAAATGTATGTGTTCTCAGAGTGAGTGGGGTTGTGGAGTGCAAAGGAACCTCATCATTCTCCCAAGGGGCATTAGGCGTCGACTTCTCAGAGCAGCAATATGCCTTCGACCTTAATAAGACTGGCTGGCAGAGCGATTATTGGCCTGTTGATGGAATCAGCCCTCAGGGACGAGTGGGCTTGGTCAGCAAATTAGAACTTGGTGATGACATCGCATGCGTTTTAACTCGTGATCGAAAAGTTTGGTGTTGGGGAAGGCAGACCAAATCAGGAGACACTCTTAATCTTTATCGAGTCACCCCTACAGATGAGAGTGCAGCAACACCAAAAAATATAGTTCTCGGCGCAGATGCAATAGATATTGCAATAGCGAGCAATGCAACTTGTGCCCTCTTAGTTACTGGAAAAGTAAAGTGCTGGGGCTCTAATGGTTATGGACTCCTTGGAAACGGTTCACCCATAAACGAACGAACCATCGTGCGCGCTCCGGTGAGTATCGATGACACTCAAGGATGGATTTTTACTGAATTGATATCTAGCGAACGAACGATGTGTGCAATTGCCTCATCAAAAGCAGGTGTTCCAGTGAACAAACAGGTGGTCTGTTGGGGATCAGTTACTTCTATGCCATTCCTAAACAGACCCAATGAAGCAGTAATTACCCGCCCTTACGCATTCGATAACAATCAAATAACCGGGGGGCAGCAGGCAGGCACCTCGGCTAATGGAAATTTTGGAGTGCTCTCTCTCTCCCTTGGCGCTGTGCATGGCTGTTGGGTTAAAGAGAATGTAGGCCTTCAATGTTGGAGCAAGGTCGCACCTTCGAATTCTTTCACTGACGCGCTCATTCGCGGGCCATTAACTATCGATGCTCAAATCCGGACCACAACAGAGATAGCAAGTGACACATATGGCAGTTGTTGGATCAAACCTGGCTCTCCCAACACTATTCGATGTATTGGTGATCGCTCCACTGGTGCCAGCAATCAGAATGAGCGGGCTGATACACCGGTTCAAGTTTCATTTGCTCGATTCCCCACACCTGATCAAGTAAATCCCTTAAAAATCTCCGCCTTCCACGGAATGCGATGCTTTACCGCGAGCGACATCGGAACTGCTAGAAACGTCGGTGGATGCTGGGGATTTTTCGATGATCGAGTGGGACCTACCAGTGAACGAATTCCCACACCAGCCCAAGATTCATCACTTCGAGTCCCTAATTTTGCCGCTGCTTTAACTCAGATAAATATCCCACCCCCGCGCTGGGATGGCACAATCACATTCAATACGCCAACTGATCGGGAGATCCAGGCAAATTTCCAGATCGGAAACACAGTCAATCTCGCATCTATCACCGGTATCGGATACGAAATCACTCGTGACAATGGGGCATCATGGAGCAATCGCTTCGAGATCTCCCGGGATAATTTCATACTCCAAAACGATCCTCGGAGCATGTCGGTGCGAATGACCGAAGGATTCCAGCCTGGAGAAGTAATCAAATTACGATTTTCGCTAAAGAATTCAGCAGGTTTTGGGCCACCAAGTTCCATTTCAGCAAACGTGAATTTGCTGCAAGCTCCAACAATCGTGCGAAATATCTCGTTCACACCAGTCTCGACTTACACAGGTCGTTTATCTTGGGAGTTGCCCGCATATTTAGGTCTTAAATCTAATTCCCCAGAGGTACAGAGTTCCATTCGGATGCGTTACCTAGTCCGCATCACTGACCTAACAACTAATCTCGTTAAATTCAATTCATTTGTAGATGGGCCTACAACATCATTTAATGTTGCAGGAACTCCACCATTTACTGCCGAAAATAGTTTGCAACCGGGCAGAGATTATCGTGCAGATGTCACCGCGACAAATAACAGCCCACTCTCAAATTTCCGCGTAGGTCCATCAATTAGCTACCAATTTAGAATGTATGCTCTGCCTGGGGCTCCACCAAATTTCATCGCACAAAGAATTGATAGCACCAAGGTTAGTTTGCGTTGGGATGCTCCTTCAGATTCTGGTGCTCCAATCACAAGTTACAAGTTATACATTGTGAATAACATGCAAGTTCCACTTACTTCGATTGAGCCAATTGTTGTCAACAATGACCGCGTGTATGTATTAGAAACCGGCAATTTTGTAGGCACTTACTACGCTGGCGTTGCTGCTGTAAATGCGCGTGGAGCGGGAGAGCTTCGCAGAATCCAATTTGCTAACACAGCGAGCCTCGGTAGAGATCCATTACTTGCACCACCAATAAGTGTCTCCTCAGCTCCGACAAATTTGCGAACTTTTGGGCAAATAGGGTCGACTATTACCTTGGTTTGGGATGCCCCTGAAAACAATGGTGGCGAAGCGCCCTCTTATGAAATTCGATATTCCAATGATGGCGGTCAAACCAAACTCAATCTTCCTCAAGGTGAGGGTTCGATTGCTGTTGGTAGAAATACAGCGGTACTGAGTTCCTTCACCTATTCGGTAGATAGAAAAGTGATTTTCTATGTCTATCCAAAAAACAGCGCCGGGCTTGGCAATAGCGCATCGCTCGAAGTCACAAACATCAGCGCACCAAGCGCACCTCAGAATGTGAGCATCGGGCTAGTCCAATATTTTGAGAATGATGAATTGCGAAGTGCATATCGTCTCGAATGGTCTCCACCTGCTGATTCCGGAGGGCTGCCGATAACCGGCTATACCATTTCATCAAATAACTGCTCCTCTTACTGCCCCGCGCCTATTTCGTTAACAGCTGAATCGAATTCATTTGAATTTCCTCTTACCGAGTTTGCAGTAGGTCGTGCAATTTCTTTGCGAATTAATGCATCAAATCAAAGCTTCCCACTTGGGCAGTACGGGCTTGTGTCGTTTATTCCAGCAGTAGCGAAGCCAAACATGAGCAATATTTCCACCGATGCACAACTTGGTGATTCCTCCTCGATTGTCTTGAGATTTGCCCAGCCTCAGAGTCTCGGTGCTCCAATTGATGGATATCTCGTCTCTTATTCACCAGTAGGAGCAATTTCTGCCATCGACGGACAGCGTTTAACTTATCAATTTGGCATAAGCGGCATGACCGAGAATCGCGTGTGGACTCCTACAACTTATACAGCTTTTGACTATGGCGACGGAGCTATCGGTTTGCGTATCACTAACCTGACATTGGGTGCGTACTACTACTTCAGGGTTCAGGCCGTCAATATGTTTGGAGTGAGTGATCTCAATAGGTACGGCAGCTACGCCTTGACGAGTGTGACCCGAAGTGCAATTGAGCAACAAGAAGAGGATGCTCGAATTGCTGCGGAGCTCGCCGCAGAACGAGCACGCGCTGCAGAGGAAGCTCGAATTGCGCAGGAAATTGCAGATCAGCAAGCGCTTATAAAGCGACTCCAAGAAGAGGCGGCTGCGGAAGCACAACGCATTGCGGAACAACTTGCCGAACAAGAACGTCAAGCGGCTGTCGAACGCGAACGACTTCTCAACGAACAAATTCGATTAGCTGAAGAAGCGCTGTTGCAAGCTCGCTTAGCGGAAGAAATAGCGCAACGGGAAAGATTATTGGCAGAGCAAGCGGCAGCTCAAGCTGCCGCTCAAGCTGCCGCAGAAGAAGAAGCTCGCCTAGCAGCGCTTGCTGCAGCTCAAGAAGCTGAGCGGCTCCGATTACTTGCCGAGGCTGCAGCTGTGGCCGCAGATAACATGGCGGCAAATCTCGGCGATGGCGCTGGTCCATTCCAAGAAGTACCAGTTGTTAATGATCAAGCTCAAGCAGAGGTCGTTGATCCGATAATCAATCCGGTTATTCCTGGTGTCAATCCAATCCAAGAACCTGTTGCGGATCTTCCTGCACCTGCCGCCGAGAACCAGGTACCTGCCGAAGACGCAGTTATTCCAGCGATTCCGGATGATCGAGTTAATCCAGATGTAGCGCCTATTAATAATGGTGGAAATATTCCGATACCTGAGGTACTTGGAAATCAGGAGCCTGTTCTTCCTCCTGCACTACCAGCAGGTGGCGGTGGCGCACCTCCAGCGCCTGTCGTGGTTGCCATAGGTGGCGGTGGCGCAGTTCCACTCCCACAACTTCCGATCTTTGTGCCACCAGTTCTTCGTGACCAAGTTGTGGCAGTTGTCGTCGCGCAAGAGGTCTTGAAGATTCAAGAAGTTGCCGCGGATAAGAAGCAAGATGTTGCGCTGAAAGTAGCTGAAGAGGTTGTTGTTAAAATTAATGAGCAAGCAAAGGAAGTTAATGCTGCTATCGATGTTGCAGCAAAAGCCGGAGTCGCCGTACCAGCAAAAATCACGACAGTCGCTGTGGTGCAAGTCCCTACAATCACACCTGCCGTGGTTGTTCCCGTAGCCACTCCTGAAATCAAACCAGCCATCGTGACCGTTCTGACGAAGGCAGAAGAGAAGTTGGTAAACGCTCTACCAAAGAGCACAGATGTTGTTATCAAGACTAAGGCGCTAGTAAAGAAATTTGCAAAGCTCTTCCCTAAGGGTGTGAAGATTGCCTTTGCTACTCTCTCAGCGAAACTCACCAAATCCTCAATTACTCAACTCAAGAAATTAGCTACTATCCCCTTTAAGAAGGTAACTATCACGGGATATGTTCAGAAGAGTAAAACTAAGAAGAACGATAAGTCGCTCTCAAAATCTCGTGCTGAAGCGGTGGCAAAAGTTCTTACCAAGGCGGGTATCAAGAAGAAGCTCATTACTACAATCGCTGGTGGCGTTGGCGGTAAATCGAAGAAGAGCCGATCTGCCGTAATAATCCTTACCTAGATTACTTAGAACTCTTTCGCAACTAATTCAGCAATCTGCGCAGTATTGAGCGCTGCGCCTTTACGTAAGTTATCTCCGCAAACGAAGAAATCAAGTGAATGTGGATCGTCGATACTCGCGCGGACCCGACCAACCCAAGTTGGATCAGTGCCAACCACATCTGCAGGGGTTGGAAACTCCTTCTTTTCTGGATTATCAACGAGGTTGACTCCCGGCGCGCTCTTCAAAATACCTTGCGCTCCTGCACGGGTTACCTCCTTCTCGAAGACCGCATGAACGGCAAGAGAATGAGTGGTTATTACCGGTACGCGAACGCACGTAGCCGAGACTCGAAGATCTGAGATACCAAGAATCTTCCGAGATTCATTGCGGACTTTGAGCTCTTCGCTTGTGTAACCCTCTTCTTTCAACGAACCAGCCCATGGAATGACATTCATAGCAAGGGGTGCTGGGAATGGTCCAAGATTAGAGACTGCTTTACGAACATCGCCAGCAACTGATCCAAGATTCTTGCCAGAAACTTCTTTGAGTTGCGCATGGAGAGTGTCGATACCAGATTGACCTGCACCGGACGCTGCTTGGTAGGAGGCAACGACCAATTCTTTGACGGTGTATTCGCGATGGAGCGCGCCAACAGCAACGATCATCGAAAGGGTCGTGCAATTTGGATTGGAGATGATTCCCTTAGGACGCTTCTTGATATCCCCGGGGTTAACCTCTGGCACAACGAGAGGAACATCCTTATCCATACGGAAAGCGCCCGAGTTATCAACGACGACTGCGCCACGTGCCGCTGCAATCGGACCCCATTCAGCAGAAATCTCATCAGGAACATCGAACATCGCAACATCTACGCCATCAAATGCCTCTGGAGTGAGAGCAATAACGGTGAGCTCTTCTCCCCTACAGATCAATTTCTTTCCGGCGCTACGTGCTGAAGCAATCAGACGGATTTCGCCCCAAACATTTTCACGAGTGCTCAGAATGTCGAGCATGACGGTGCCGACAGCACCTGTCGCTCCGACTACGGCAAGAGTTGGTTTACTCATCGACCGGTACCGCCATACACAACCGCTTCCGCTGCATCAGAATCAAGCTCGAAAGCTGTATGAGAGGCACGAACGGCTTTGTCCAAATCGGTAGCGCGGCAGACGATAGAAATACGGATTTCAGAGGTCGAAATCATCTCAATATTGACCCCTGCATCAGAAAGGGCTGCAAAAAAGGTTGCTGTCACGCCTGGGTGTGAACGCATACCCGCGCCAATGAGTGAGAGTTTTCCGATTTGATCATCGTATTGAATCGATGCAAAACCAACTTCTCCTTGAATCTTATTGAGCACAGCAATTGCCTTTTCTCCTTCAGCCTTTGGCAAAGTGAATGAGATGTCCGTCAAACCAGTAGCAGCCGCTGAAACATTCTGCACAATCATGTCGATGTTGACATCGACATCAGCAATGGATTGGAAGATGCGCGCAGCAACTCCAGTGCGGTCTGGCACACCAACGATTGTTATCTTTGCCTCGCTTCGATCATGTGCGATTCCCGAAATGATTGCTTGCTCCATGCCATCTCCCTCTGGACGATCCTTCACAACCCATGTTCCTTCATTTCCGCTAAATGAAGAACGAACATGGATTGGTAAATCAAAACGACGTGCATACTCCACGCAACGAAGGTGGAGAACTTTTGCACCGCTTGCTGCTAACTCCAACATCTCTTCATAAGTAATGCTCTTTAACTTCCGCGCTGATGGAACAACTCGTGGATCGGCAGAGAAGACGCCATCGACATCGGTATAAATCTCACAAACATCTGCATCAAGCGCTGCGGCGAGCGCAACCGCAGTTGTATCTGAACCGCCGCGCCCAAGCGTTGTGACATCTTTTGTATCTTGGCTGATTCCTTGGAAGCCTGCGACGATTGCGATTGCACCTTCTTTAAGCGCATCAACGATTCGACCAGGGGTGACATCAATGATTCGTGCTTTGCCATGAACTGAATCGGTAATCACGCCAGCTTGGCTTCCCGTAAAAGATCGCGCTTCGTGGCCAAGATTTCCGATTGCCATCGCGAGTAGCGCCATTGAGATTCGCTCTCCAGAGGTTAAGAGCATGTCGAGCTCACGCCCGGTTGGCATGGGGGTGATCTGCTTTGCTAGATCGATCAGCTCATCGGTGGTATCGCCCATGGCGCTGACCACGACGACCACATCGTTGCCCGCCTTCTTGGTGGCGACGATCCGAGCGGCAACCCGCTTCATCCCCTCAGCATCTGCTACCGAGGATCCGCCAAATTTCTGCACGATCAAGGCCATGGGAGAACTTTCCCAGGGGAGTAACCCCTTGGCCAAAAATATCTCAACATATGAGACACATTTCGTCTTACATAGTGAGAAAAACTACTGAATCGTCCGTCGACCCTCGAATGCGCGCCCCAGAGTGACCTCATCTGCATATTCCAGGTCGCCCCCGACCGGTAAACCACTGGCAAGGCGGGAGACGGTAAGGCCCAACGGTTTGATCAGGCGAGCCAGATAGGTGGCAGTCGCCTCACCTTCGAGGTTGGGATCGGTGGCCAGGATTACCTCAGTTACTGCGCCATCGGCAAGGCGGGTCATCAACTCTTTGATACGCAAGTTCTCAGGGCCGATCCCTTCGATCGGACTAATCGCACCACCGAGAACGTGATAGCGCCCGCGAAATTCGCGCGTCTTCTCGATAGCCTGCACATCTTTACTCTCCTCCACAACGCAAATTGCATGGAGTTCACGTTTGGGATCGCGGCAGATGCGACATTGAACATCCTCTGAGACGTTGCCACAGATCTCGCAGAACTTCACCTTCTCTTTCACTTCTCGAATCGATTCGACCAAACGTTGGATATCTACCGATTCACTTTGCAAAATATGGAAGGCAATTCGTTGAGCGCTCTTAGGACCCACTCCAGGAAGTCGGCCGAGTTCATCAATAAGATCTTGGATAGCACCTTCGTACATGTATGACGCCTACTCTTTTGGTGCTTCGCTGATGATTTTTGCGCCAAGCTCTTTTGCTAAGAGCGCTGCCCCGCTGAGCGAATTTAAGTCGGTGGAGTTCTCGACAACTTCCTCCATCGGCGCGCTAGCAGGAGTTGATGTGGGATTGACTGATGGATCGATAATGATCTCAATCTTTCGATCAAGTCCAACTACTTCAATGAATGCTTCCCGTAATATTTCATCGCTACTTGAACGTAAGAATGAATCTCGAGCACCTGCATTAATCATCGCAATCGTAATCACACCATCATCAACTGTGGCAAGAGTTGCGCTTGCGCTGAGCAAGGTCCAGGTTAATCGCCGACGTTTCTTCACATTCTCGATGACATCTGGCCACAACCGACGGAGTCCAACAACATCCATACTCTCAATTTTTGCCGCAGGTGCTTTTACCTCTGGCTCCTTAACCTTTGCTTTTGCTACTGGTTCTGATGCTGGCTCTGCTGCTGGCTTTCGGGACGCTACCGGAGCTGGCGCAGATTGAGGAGTCGGCGCAGCAACTGCAATGCCGCTGTTTCGCTCAAGACGTTCGATACGGGCTAATAGCCCCTCATCTCCCGTGGTGGGAATGAGCAAGCGGGCTGCGGTGAATTCGAGGATAAGGCGCGGGGCAGTGGCCCCACGCATCTGATTTAAGCCTTCAGAGATGACGTGAGCGCCATGGGTGAGGACGTTAATTCCTAGCCTGCTGCTTTGAGCACGCATCCGCTCCAATTGGTCATCAGGTAATTGGCGAAAGAGTGAGTGCGCCGTTTGATCATCGCTACTTACTGCATGCAAGACGATGAGATCACGAACTCGCTCGAGTAGATCCTGTGCATAGCGACGCGGATCATGTCCAGAATCAATGACGCGGTCGATAGTGGTGAAAATCGACCGTGCATCACGAGCGGCGAGCGCATCGATGACATCATCAAGAAGCGCGCCATCGGTAAAACCAAGAAGTTGGAGGGCAATCTCGTAGCTCACGCCATCTTTTCCAGCACCAGCAAGAAGTTGACCGAGAACTGAAAGTGAATCACGAACCGAACCACCGCCAGCACGAACAACCATAGGTAAGACGCCTTTAGCGACGGTGACTTTCTCAAAGTCGCAAATCTTGGTGAGATGCTCTGCAAGAAGCGCAGGTGCAACTAAACGGAATGGGTAGTGATGAGTACGCGATCGGATTGTTGCAATTAACTTATCGGGTTCTGTCGTTGCAAAGATGAAAAGCACATGTGGTGGTGGTTCTTCAACGACCTTAAGAAGCGCATTTGCAGCCCCTGGCCCAAGTTGATGCGCCTCATCGATGATGTAGATCTTGTACTTACTTTGCACTGGCGAGAAGAAGGCTTTATCGCGAAGTTCGCGCGCATCATCGACCAGTCCATGAGTGGCAGCGTCGAGTTCAATGACATCAATCGATCCTGGACCCATTGGAGCGAGATCGCGACAGGATTGGCAGCTCCCGCAGGGTGTTGGGGTCGGACCCTTTTCACAATTAAGGCTCCGCGCCATGATGCGGGCGCTCGATGTTTTGCCGCAACCGCGTGGGCCGGAGAATAAATAGGCATGGTGCACCTGTCCGGAGGACAGAGCATTGGTTAACGGCGTGACGACATGATCTTGACCAATCACTTCACTAAATTTGCCAGGGCGATACTTGCGATAGAGCGCAATCGGCCCTTGATCTGGCGCTACTGGTGGAACCATGGACGGGAGCCTAACTGTGAGGACCCCCCGCACACCCGAAAGAGCGCACCTACCCTTGCTGCCTTCCAGCCCTGGGGGAGTTCAGCACGGTATCGCCATGCGGGGGGTCAGGAGCAATCATAGTGACCGAGTATCTTTGACCCTGCAGCCTAAAAATCTGCATGGAGGATTCGCATAGCGGCCGAGTGCGCACGCTTGGAAAGCGTGTAAGTGGAAACCCTTCAAGAGTTCAAATCTCTTATCCTCCGCGGAAGTTTCTCTACTATATATAGGTAGCAGAGTGAGAGAGAGCGATATCTGTGGCAAGCGCATGGCAGGATGACGCTCCCAAACCATCGGTCATGGCCGAGCATGTCCACCCAAAAGATCCACTCCTCTACACCATCAAACGTAAGCTTTTAGGCGCGCCCCTTAATCGCCATTCGCTAAGCCATCAACGCCTCTCCAAACGATATGGCCTTGGCATTCTCTCTTCGGACTGCATCTCATCATCTGCTTATGGCAGCGAACAGATTCTGATTGCGCTCTTACCAGTATTTGGACTTGCAGCATTCTCGATGTTGATGCCGATGACTGCCGTAGTCCTTGTGATTCTTATTATCGTGACGCTCTCGTATCACAACGTCATCTCTGTTTACTCAAAAACCGGTGGAGCGTATTTCGTATCGCGACGAAACTTTGGCCCAGTTGTCGCGCAAGTCGCTGCTGTCGCATTGATTCTCGATTATGTCGTCACACTTGCCATTCAATCTGCTGCCGGCGTCGCTGCCATCGTCTCGACATTCCCAGAGCTTGCGCCTTGGAAAGTAGAGATGACTCTCGCAGTGATTGTCCTTCTTACTTATGGAAATTTGCGAGGAGTGAAAGAAGCTGGAAAAGCATTTGCGCTCCCTACTTATCTCTTCGTTGCCTCTATGGCAGTGGTCTTCACCGTTGGAATTTATCGAGACATCATGGGAACGCTCCCGCAATTAAGTACCAATGTTGAAGGCGCAGTTCCACTTGGTTCCGAGCAAGGATTATTAACTCTTGCCGCCGTAGTAACGCTCCTTCGCGCCTTTGCTAACGGTGGATCCTCACTTACGGGCTTAGAGGCAATCTCGGATGGTGTGATGCTTTTCAAGACACCAGAACATGTAAATGCTCGCCGCACATTGATTGTGATGAGTTCGATTTTAGGCACCTTAGTACTAGGCGTCTCATGGTTTGCCCATAAAATCTATGCGCTGCCATATGAAAGTGGAACTCCGACGGTTATCTCCCAAATCGCAAAAGCTATTCTTGGTGAGGGAGTAATTGCCAATATCTTCTTTATTATTGTCCAGGCTGCGACGATGCTTATTCTCTTTGCTGGAGCGAATACCACCTTCTCTGCCTTCCCAATTCTGGTCAACTTCGTTGCATCAGATGGATTTTTGCCGTGCTGGTTAGCAAAACGTGGCCATCGCCTTAATTTCTCCAATGGAATCTTGGTGCTAGTCCTCTTAGCGTCAATACTTGTTCTCGTCACCCAATCTTCAGTTGAACATCTTGTTGCTTACTATGCAATTGGTGTATTTACCGCCTTCACTTTAACTGGCCTTGGAATGGCTAAGCACACCCGAACCAATCGGGGAGATAAATGGAAATTGCGCTTTGGAATTCATCTACTCTCCGGCTCAATCTCATTGGTAGTAGTGATTATTTTCGCAATTGTTAAATTTACTGCTGGTGCTTGGGTGATCGTCTTGGTTGGACCAGTTATGGTTCTTGGGCTTATCCGGGTAAACAAGAGATACCAGGCGGAAAATGGCGTCCTTGATATCAGCCCACAACGAGGTAAGAGCGCAAATATCACTCGTCACGATGTGGCCGTTCTCATAGATAACGTCGACTTGGCAACGATTGGTGCGATTCGTTATGCACGCAGCTTAAAACCGCGGAAACTTAGCGCAGTTCACTTTGTCATTGATGATCGAAGAGCAGATGAGATTCGTGAAGCATGGGACAAGTACGCAACCTTTGATGGAATCACCCTGGAATTTATCGATTGCCCAGATCGTCGTCTTGCAAATGCGGCAATTGAATACTCACTCCGTGAGACCGAAGCGCCCGATGTCGAATTGACGCTTTTATTACCACGGCGTTCATATTCACGTTTCCTAGGTCGACTACTCCATGATCAGACAGCAGAGAGTATTGCTAGCGCAATTGCACAATTAGATCGCGTCGTAGCAACAATCGTTCCATTTGATGTTGAAAAGATTCTTGATGGCAAAGTTAGGCTAGTACCAAGCACTGAAGAAAAAGTTGCAGTTGCCAACACTAAAACTTCGGTAAAGCCTGAGTTTGAATCTCCTGTATACGAACCAGTCGGGCATCATGCGAAAAGCGGAACTAAGATTGGCGCAATTCAATGGCGTAAGCGAGCCGAGGTCGTTGGGCGTGTAACGGGCATTCGAGTGGCGCCTAAGAGTTCTGCTCCACTTGTAGAAATTGAGATTTGGGATGAAACCGGTGGGGTCCGTCTCCAATTCATTGGCCGTCGAGAGATCGCAGGACTTGAAGTAGGTTCCACGCTCAAGGCTGAAGGTATGGTCGGCGAACTCGATGGAAAATTGACGATTCTTAATCCATCGTACGAAATCATTATTTAAATCTGGCGGTGGCGGTGGGATTTGAACCCACGGTGGAGTTTCCCCCACACACGCTTTCGAGGCGTGCTCTTTAGGCCGCTCAGACACGCCACCGTCGCCAAAGATACCTTATTCAAATCTCTTATCGAGACTGGGCGAAGAACTCCTTTAATAGCGCGCTTGAACGTTCTGCCAATACACCAGATATCACTTCGACTTTAGTGAGAGCGCGTGGGTCTCGGATGAGATCAACTACTGAACCTACTGCACCGGCTTTCTCATCCCATGCTCCGAATATCAATCTCGAAAATCGTG
>SXGQ01211617.1_pt1 | contig 17228 bp, 19 predicted proteins | sample 3178371 | NCBI WGS metagenome assembly SXGQ01 (sample SAMN11356859, study PRJNA531348) | freshwater metagenome | isolation source: freshwater sample F1-20 | place: China: Fuxian Lake, Yuxi | collected 2017-12-25 | reverse complement strand
TCGATCCGTTTGATGCGATCGTCGCATCAATGATCGGTCAAGTACGACGCGTTGTCATGAGTTCACCCAGCACCGTGATCGATCTCGGACGAAAATCACGCTTATTTACGGGTTCATCACGAGAAGCGATCTTCCTGCGGCGAAGGAAATGTATTTGGCCAGGATGCACGGCTTTGACGTGCGAGGCTGACCATCGCACGCCCTGGTCTGAAGGTGGAACAACATCACCCGACAACGGCGACCCGCTATGTCGAAAACACAACAGATATAAAGCAACCGCGGGCTACACCACAACCATCGACCACACCACCGGGATCACCCACGTCCACACATCGGACGGCCGAGATCTCGTCCCCGTATAAAAACAGCCAGTCACCGTTTGTTGAGAAAGCGGAACTGCTATTACAAAGTCAACACAGTCAACAACAATTTCCATAAATATTTGGCAGGATTGGGTTATGCAATTTTTGATTTCGGTGATTGATGACCTCACTGCTTCGGGCACCCCTGAAGAGATGGAGGCAATCAATATCTTCAACGACAAGTTGCGAGCGGGTGGTCATTGGGTATTCGCTGGCGGGCTCGCAGCACCACAGACAGCGATTGTCATTGATAATCGCAACGGTGCAAACCTCACGACCGGTCAACCTTTGTTTGCGGCGCAGGAAAACTTCAGTGGTTGCTGGATTATCAACGCGCCAGATATTGAAACCGCACGCGTTCTTGCCTATGAAGGTTCGAAAAGTTGCAATCGTAAAGTTGAACTACGACCGTTCTTGGGATAAACAGAAATCATGGCTGAGAAAGTGACCGGACCGGCGTCGTATTTTCCTTCAATCGAAAAGAAGTACGGCAAGTCCATTGAGTATTGGATGAAAGAGCTCAAGAAGGTGTCCAAATTGACCCACATGGAGCAGGTTGCTCATCTCAAAGACAAGTTTGAAATGGGACACGGTCACGCCAACGAGAGCGTCGCTGTTTTCCGCAAAGAAATGTGACTAGGGTTTGAATATGAGTACTTCGCTTTCTGACCACGACGCCATTCGCCAGGTGGCAGCCCGTTACGCGCGCGGTGTTGACCGCCTTGATGCCGATCTGATGAAGTCGGCCTACTGGCCAGAAGCAACCGATGATCATGGAGTTTTCGTCGGTAACGCAATGGTGTTCTGTGATCGCGTCGTTGAGACACATAAGCGTTTCAGCGGCACCATGCATTGCAACATGAACCACACCATCGAGGTGATTGGCGACAAGGCATCAGGCGAGATCTATAACGTCACGTATCTATTCCGTGAAGATGGTGATGTTCATTACATCGACACTTGGTTTGGGCGTTACCTAGATCAGTACGAGAAGCGTTCAGGTGAATGGCGCATCATCGAGCGTATTTGCGTTCATGAGAACACCATAAGCCAAGTTGTTGATGCTCATATGCCCATAGATGCGGCAAAGTTTCGCAACGGAAGCGCCGACCGAGGCACAAATACCCCGCTGGGCTATTAACCATTAGGCCTTTTGCCTAATCTTGCTATATGTCATCGCGAACTTTGTTGGGTAAATCTGCATTAGTAACTGGGGCTACTTCAGGTATCGGAGAAGTGACGGCCTACGCCCTTGCAACAGCGGGAGCCCATGTACTTGTCGTGGGTCGACGTAGCGATCTTGGCAACAACGTCGTCCGAACGATTGAGCAATCGGGCGGGAAGGCAAAATTCTTCGCTGCCGATATGCGTTCATCTGAAGAGATCAATGCGATGGTTGATTGTGCTGTCAACGAATTTGGGAAACTAGATATTGCGTTTAACAACGCAGGCATCTTTGACCGCATGAATGACTTTCATATCTATAGCGATGATTCATGGGACGAAATGCTCGCGGTGAATCTGACCGGCGTGTTCCGGTGCATGAGAGCCGAACTTGCTTCAATGATCACCAGTGGAGGCGGAGTGATTATTAATAACGCTTCCACGGTGAGTCATCGGGGAAGCCTTCGGGCGAGTCCGGCTTATGTTGCAGCCAAGCATGGCGTGCTGGGGCTCACGAAGCAGGCGGCGATTCAATATGTGAACCAAGGAGTTCGAGTCAATGCCGTGTCACCTGGTCCGACTGAAACAGCGATGTCGGCTCCACTTGTGGCTCAAGGGGCAGAGGCCGTCGCCCAAGCCCTCGCGCAACTCAACCCGACGGGGAAGTTCGTTAGCCCCGAAGCCATTGGCCAAGCGGTCGTTTTTTTGGCCTCAGATTCGGCCAAAATGATCAATGGCTCTGAAATTGTGCTCGACGGCGGCCAACTAGCGCTCCTCTAATATTCCCAAAGATATTGCGGTGTCGTACTCTAAGTTCAGCGTTCGCCACAGGTAAGTGAGGGGTCATGGCAGAAGTGAAAGCAACACCCACGATTGTGCATCAGGCAGCTCCGGTTGAACCCATGCCCATCACTCCCGAGCGGTATATCTCGGTCGATTACGCCCAGCGCGAAAATGACAATCTGTGGCCACGTATGTGGCTTTTTGCTTGCCTCCAAAGCGACGTTGCAAACGTTGGTGACTTTTCTGTTTTCAATCTCGGTCGTGAATCAATCATCATTTCGCGTACTCAAGAAGGAGATATCGCGGCCTTCTATAACGCCTGCCAACATCGCGGCGCAAAAGTTGCGGTAGAAGATCGCGGCAGTGTTGAAAAGTTTGTATGTCCTTACCACGGCTGGTCATATCGCCTCGATGGAAAACTCGTCGTTGTCCCAGACAACAATCGTTTCTGTGGTGGCGTCGACCGCAACGAACGCTCGATGCAGAAAGTTCAAGTTGATACTTTCGCTGGACTTGTATGGATCTGCATGGATAACAATGCGGTGCCACTTCGTGAATACCTCGGAATGGTAAGTGATCGGCTCGCGCCTTTCCACGTTGAGAAAATGGCTTTGGTTGGCGATCAAACAGTTCGACTCGATTGCAACTGGAAAGCCGTGTATGACAACTTCGGCGAGTTGTATCACGTTGAACATATTCATCCACAACACGCAATGTTGTTCGACTGCCCGACTGCGCTCGTTGAGCTTTTTGACAATGGACATACCGGTGTCAATATTCTTGGACACACTGTGAACTCACGGCTTCCCATTCCGGAAGAGCCCAATTTTTATCAACGCGTTCAACTAGAAAAATACGGCGTTGATCCCGCCGATTACAACGGTCGCAATCTTGATATTCGATTAGACGTCCAAAAATACCGTCGTGAAAAGGGACCGGAACTCGGCTTTGATTACAGCGAACTCACCGATGAACGTCTATCAGATATTGAGCAATACAACGTCTTCCCGAACATGATGTTTACAGCCCAGCCAGAATCGGCCCTAGTGATGCGGGCACGCCCACATCCGACTGATCCCAATAAGTGTTTTTGGGACAAGTACACGTTTAAGTTGCAGCCCAATCCTGAAGTTGCGCAGCGAGCAGGCGTCGAGTTTCGTCCATCAAATCCGAAAGACCTCTTGCCAATTCCGCGTCCGGTCCACGATGAGTTTGAACAAGACGATGTCATTGCCGGTCTCAAGACAATGGACATCACTGTTGATCAAGATGTGCATTTGATTCGCGACGTACAAGCCGGAATGCATTCACGCGGATTTACCAGCCAGATTTTGAGCGAAGAAGAAATTCGTATTCAGCATTACCACGATTGGCTTGATTACTTCATGGGGGAGCGGGCGTAGTGGACATTGCTCCGACGTGGCTCGGACCAATTCGTCAAACTGCTTTTGTTGTTGACGACATTGAAGTGGCGGCACACGATTGGGCGAGCACTCAAGGAGTTGGTCCGTGGTTTCTGTATCACGTGAACATTGAGAACACCTGGTATCGCGGTGAGCAAATCACCATGAAGGCGCGCATGGGCCTCGCCCAAACTGGGGGCCAACAAATTGAACTGATTCAGCCCGATCTTTCATCGCCGTCGATATACCGTGAATTTCTTGAAGCTGGTGGAACTGGCGTGCATCATGTGTGTTATTGGGCCGACATCGAACGCAGTCGCCAACATTTTACTGACATGGGTTCAGAGGTTGTCCTTCGCGGTGCAACGTCGACTGGTAATGAATTTCTGTATATGAGTGGTCAAAACGGAATTCCCTATATTGAATTCGTTGACCCGAATGAATCAATGGCAGCATTCTTTAGTCAGATAACCGACGCGGCTCTTCATTGGAATGGGTCGAAGGCCATTTTTTCATCTCGGTAGCTAAAAAACTAATGGCTACGGGTGTCGTGCGATTTGGTCAAGAATGTGGGCGACACGAATTGAATCGGCGCTTGACACGATCCAGCCATTGTCGCCATCTAGCACTCGACTGACATTCTCAACCATTTCGACAAATGCATTGGTGACTGCGAATTCTTCAACCACGTCGTTGATTCGCAGAGAACATGCTTCATTCCAGGTGGTGAATGACTCTCCGGCTTCAGTGCTGATCTGGCCGAGTGACCCGCGAACAATGAATTGCTGCTGACTGGGCAATGCAAAGGAACTCACTGCGTGAGCGGTCACAGCGTTGTTGATACGAACCGACACATCAGTTGTTAGATCAATTTCTGTTGGTCCGACCACCCGTGAAAGTTCACTGATTTCTAGGTGAGATGCTCCCGCAGTGAGCGCAACCCACGCGTGAGCCTGATAACAACCGACGTCAAGCAAAGCCCCGCCGCCCATTGCTGGGTTGAGGCGATAGTTGTCGGTCATCTCTGAAGTGAATGTGAACGCAGTTTCGATGTGCTCAATGTTTCCGATGGCTCCACTGGCGACTACTTCAACCATGCGGGCAAATCGCGGGTGCCAGCGGCCCCACACTGCTTCAATAAGTAGGCGGTCATGACGTGACGCACAATCAAACATTGCTTCCGTCTCGGTTGCGTTAAGTCCAAGTGGCTTTTCGCAGAGAACATGTTTACCGGCTTCAAGCGACTTCGTGACCCACTCAAGATGTTGGCTATTCGACAAACTGATGTACACCGCATCAACGCGTTCGTCGGCCAAGAGGTCGTCGTATGTTGCGTGAACTCGTTCTGGTTCAAGAGTTGCTGAACGCTCTTCATCGCGACTGGCTACTGCGTACAGGTGTGCTCCGCGAGATGCGTGCACGGCGGGGGCGAGACCACGACTGGCCACAAAACCAGCACCAAGAAACCCCCAGCTCACTGTCACTTGTTATGACCGCCGAATCGCAGGCACAACTGGCATCGCATTTTGCACGGCTGATTGTTCGGCGGCCTGCATAATTGCTACGACATTGCGCGATTGCAACGCATTGACTTCCATCGGTGTTCCGTTGTTGATCAACTCGACGATGGAACGATGGAACTCGTGGGGCGGTAGGGGTTGTAGTGGTGCAACGCGCGACGTGCCATCGGTGTGATGCACGGTCAGAATCGCGGGTAAGTCGGCAACCGCTGGTTCGCCAGCCGGATCCCAATCGCCAATGATTGCTCCCTGCGTACCCAACACATAGAACTTGGGCTTGCGAGCAGCGGCGAGGTCGGAATGAACAAAGGTCGCTTGCTTGCCGGTCGTGAAGGTGACCGTGACATGGGCATGATCGGCATTCGTTGCGTGAGTCCAGACGCGCTTGTGGTTTTGACCGCTTACGTGGGCAACATCGTCAGGAATGATGTTCAGAATCTGATCGAGGAAATGACTACCCCAGTCAAAAATTGCACCGCCAGAGACTTCAGCGTTTGAGTGCCAGTAATCGCACGGGCGTGAGTAACCGCCAACAAAACTGTCGTAGTGATACACATCGCCAATTTCGCCAGAACGAATGATTTCACGCATGGTGACAAAATCGTCATCGAATCGACGGTTCTGGTACACCACAAGCATGAGCTTCTTGGTTGACGCGAGTGCCATGAGCTCGTCGCATTGATCGGCAGTGAGGGCCATGGGCTTTTCAAGCACAACGTGAATACCGCGAGACAATGATTCTTTGGCCCACTGGTAATGAGTATTCGGCGGGGTTGAGATAACGACAAGGTCGAGAAGTTCAGAATTCAGCATTTCTGTGGCGTCGCCAAAGGGTGTTGCCTCGGGTGCAAGTTCGAGGGCTGCGGCAACTCGGTCTGGATTCATATCGCAAACGGCGGTCAGTTCAAGACCGATGGTGTTTTGGACGGCGAGGTTGTGCTCATGCCCGATTGCGCCATAGGCAAGAAGTCCGACGCGGATATTGCTGTTATTCATCATTGGAGATTATCCCTCGTGCGCCCAGAACAGGAAGGCGCAAGGCCAATTTCAGAGTGACAAGTTCTTTCTGATGGTGAGTAATTGGCGACGCAGCATGATCCCATCGCCAGGACCAAGGATGGTTTTTTCAATCACTGAACCTAAGGGCAATTTGATTCGCGATCGCATGCGTGTCACTAAACGAGTTCCTTGAGGATCATCACGTAACTCGTAGGCGAGGGTGAAATGTAGTTTGGGAGACTTTTTGCTCAGCGATTCAATCTCAAGAACAAAGTGACGCGGTGCGTCAACAATGCTTGCAGTGAATGATGTCGGACCAGCGGGAACTTTGTCTCCTGATTTAACTGTTTGCCATTCGTCATGAATAGTCGTTGCACTCTTGCGACCAAGATTGTCGAGCCAGTCGTAGCTGTACCAACCGGCTCGCCCAAAACCCATTTGCCGAATCCACGGAAAGACTTTTTCCGGGGGAGCAGCAATCGTGATTGACCGAGTGGCAATGAGCGTTGCATCACTGCACAAATCGTCGCCGATCACCGAACTTTGAATCTCTTCTTCGGTTGCGCCCCAGTATTGAAAGATCATGATTGATGAGAGGGTAACAAGATTTGCGCACGGATGAGAGGTGTCTACACTGTGATCCGACCGTAGGAGACCTTGTGAGTGTGCCAGTGTTCGTTGCCCAAGAAATTGGCCACACCTTCATTGACGAAAATATGTGGATGCCAACCGTCACGATTGACGTATCGGAGTCACCCGAGATCGCAGACCTGGCCCGAGTGCATGCCGTTGAAGGAATAGGGGATGTCAACACCCACGCCATTCGGCAAGATGATGCGGTTGTCATTGGAGTGCGGTTGACGAGTCCTGTTGAGGCAATGTTTGCCGTGGCATTGAGTTATTCAATGCACCGAGAGTTTCTACATGAAGTGGCAGATGCAGGCACCCTTGTCTTTGCAACGACGAATACCAAAAACGCTCACGAAGAACGACCCTTGTGGTTGAGCGTCTTCATTGACGGCACTGGTTTGCGCCAAGCCTTAACTGTTGATGCCGATTGATTACAGTTCTTTATTCTTTTTCGACTTTCTCGCCTTCAGCCCCAAGGCCACCACGAGCAATAACGCCACTAGCACTGCGACAACTACTAGGGGCTTGGACGTTGTTGTGGCTGTGGGCTCGGGCATTGCTACAGGTGTTGTTGTGGCTGTGGGCTCGGGCGTCACTACGGCTGTTGTTGTTGTTGGCCTGGGCGTCGTGACGGCGGTTGAACCAGGTGCCATGAATTGTTGAATAACGATGGGAACATAACCAAACTCGAGTCCCGGTGGTGGCGAGGTCAGCAAGCCTGAGTCAAAAGATACAAGTGCACCTTTGCTCGGATCAGCCATCATTGCTGTCTGCGCCCAATCCTTTTGCATTTTTACAACAGCGATTTGAAGATTGTTTTTTTCTGATTCATTTAGTTCAAATCTTTGCAGCGCAGGCTGATCCACAAATTTGTACCACCTATAAACAGCGGTACTGCCGTCGTTGAGTTGAGTGGTGAAATCTTCAGAAGCCGTTGGCGATGCATCCCACCAACTTGGATATTGATAGACAAATGTTGACGTGGCAGGTGCGCTGTTAAAACTTGCCTTGCTCAATTCTGTCGGAGCTTCAGACTCCGAGATTTCGATTCGGGCGGAATTTGAATCAAGAAAATACTGGGGCAAGGTAACCATTCCAGTTTTGTCGGGCACGCTAAAGCCGTAGGCACTTCCATTGTCCAAACTGTTTGCGGTCAGAGTTTTGGTCAGACCATCAAGAAGGTTTCCCTCTTGGTAAACCTCGGATGAGGTGCCGACCAAAATTTGATCATCAGTTTCAGTGTCTGCAGGCATCGTCGGCAGATTCGCGGTACCTGCTAGCGCGGCTTCGAAATCTGAACCAATGGCATTTTTGCCATAGCTTTTGAAGTCTCGAGAAATCACAAAGTCGCCATTGGAATTGACGGGAAACTGAAGTTCAGGAATCTTCGTGGTGATTGTCCCATCAGCACCTGTGTGTTTATAAAGAGGAATCGATCCCCACTCTGATACCAAGCCGGTTGCGTGACCGGGTCGTTTATCTAAGGTCAAATTGCGTTGCGCTGGAGACATCGATGAGCCATCCACCCAGAACTGTGGTGCAATAAAAGCCACGGGCCCTTTGAAATTTTGCGAGTTCATAAACAAGGTCCAGGAATTGTCGCCAGCTTCTGATCCAAATGCATGATCAAAACGGGGGAGATTCAGCGAATGCCATGTGACGCCAAGCTGTGGTCCCGTATCTTCGGCAGTCAGCGTCAGTCCATCGGGTGGCATCAGTATTTGATTACTGATTTGAATCATTCCGGTGTCTGCGCGAGCCGTTGGTTCACCGTTGAAAAAGCCCCAGCCTGGTGTGGCTACTTCGCTTGAGTAACAGTTCTGAGTCACGTTGGGCATGTATTTCGGGAAGACTGTTCGAAACTTCTCTCCGCGCCACCACCCCAAACTTCCTTCAATGGTTTGAAATATGTACTGGCCGTAGGTGTCTGAATTTGATGCTTCGTCATTTAAGTATTCGACTGTTCCGCCGTCGCAGAGCCGTCGAGATGTCGCGGCATCCAATGTTCGATTATCCGGAATAATCCAAGTGGAACTCAGGCCTAATTGAAAATCATCAACCTGTGTTGGACTGATTGACCAGGCGGTGGAATACCAGCCGAAGCCAGATCTGAAGTTGTTTGGGATTGGTGTCTTCAGATTTGCTTCCATATAGAAACCCAAGCCACCACTTGGATCGTCGAAACCCTTCAAACCCTCACCGGGTAAGAGATCTACTGAAAATTCCGGAACAGGATTGTCGCTAGGAAAAAACTCGGGAGCAATTAAGGGTTTCAATGATGCGCCCGGTCCAACGCTGCTCTCAATCAAGCCCCCAACCCCAGCAGGGTTAAAATCGTAAAATGCAATCAAATTGGGATCCACAAAGGAAGACGTCACGAATCCATCGCGTGCCACTTCATCTGCTGTCCTAACAGTTTTCCAGATCATTAAATTATCGATACAGCCGTTGATGCGCTCTCCTGCGCTTGCATCAAATTGAGCACCAATTCGAGTATTTGTTCCATTGTTATTGAGTTGATAATTCTGAGTCATTGAAGCAGGTTTGCCATCAACATAAAGAATGACTCTCCCGCTCGCGCTGCGCGTTAGGCCAATATGTGTCCATTTCTTCACCGGCATTTTTGTACCAGTATCAATCCATGCGTCCCCAGCCCTAATGCGTAACTCGGGATCAACCCCAAGATAAAAAGCGTTGGGTTGTCCGCCCTGCGACAAAATTTCTGCATCTGACTTTGAGTCTTTGGTCAAAAGGAAATCGAATTCCAGAGTGAAGTCACCGCTCAGTGGAATCAGTTGCGAACTGGCTTCCAAATACTGTTGGTCACTTAAAGCCAGGCAAGTGTTGCTGGCCGCGGCGCTCGATGGCGCCAACTGAACAGGTAGGACTGTCAGGACACATATCAAGAACAGAACGGTTTTCCGCATCTGAAAAATACGGGATGAAAATGACTTGCCCATCTCGGTCAACTTCTTTCGTTGATATTGACTCAGAGAATATGAAGGAGTCCGGCGAAAACTATCACTAATGATGAGCAGCAAAGAGCTTCAACGTCAAGGGCGTTGAGTAATTTCAAGAACTCGACGAAGTCTCGAGGAAACTCGATCTATTCCACGGTTCTTCCTACGGAGTTCGATCGTATGTGAAGACGAGCCTGTGGGGTTTGAGTAGCCCAGAAAGCCCGGTCGCGTTGAGTGGCTTCACCGTGAGGAGCGGCAATTTGGATCGTCTGATTCATCACATTTTTAGATACCCATCAAACGGGGTGGGAGTGCCGAAATGACGCTCCATGCTGACACCGCAGGAGCAATTTCAATCCTGATGAAGGGTGCGTCGGCGAATTTCGTACCACATTTCGCACCATCCCCGTCTTCGTGAGGCTGGTGCGTCACTCCAAAATTGAGTGTTGATGGCATGCGAACGAGTAGGTTCGCACTGTGTCGAGTAGTGCAAAACCCTCGCAACCGTTGGCCTTAAAAGCCGCCAGCAAAGTGTGGTTCTCGATTTCATTACGCACTTTTGGAGGGCCTGCTGGCCAAATTGCGTTGATGCATGATGAGTTAGTTGAGAAGAGGCGCTGGATAGGCGAGGAACGATTTCTCCACGCTCTTTCGTTTTGCACATTGCTGCCTGGTCCAGAGGCACAACAACTTGCCATCTATCTTGGAAGGTTACTTAACGGCACCACCGGCGGTTTAATCGCGGGGACTTTGTTCGTCCTTCCCGGATACGTCGCCTTAATGGTTTTGTCAGCAATATATGCACAGTGGGGTGAAACGGTAGGTGTTGCTGCTGTATTCGCTGGCCTCGGGCCGGCAGTACTTGCCATCGTGGCCCAAGCGTTGTGGAGAATGGGCAGGCGCGCTCTCAGGAACAATTTCTTGTGGGCGATGAGTTTGTTGTCGTTTCTTGCACTCATTGCTTTCAACGTTCCATTCCCAGTTGTTGTTGCCGGCGCAGCACTGACAGGGTTAATTGCTAATAAGTGGAATCCGCAATGGTTTGAAAAAACCTCTGCTGTTGTGTCTGAACAAGAAGTGCAGCCACTCATCGCAGATGAAGCGTTGCATGGTGAGAGGGCAACGCTTACCGGATCAGTCAAAGTTCTGGTGTTTGGACTTTTACTGTGGGCATTACCTGTTGTCATCGCGATGATCGCATTTGGACGCAACCATGTCTTCGTCGAGCAAGGTGTGTTTTTCTCAGGTACCGCAGTTGTCACATTCGGGGGCGCGTATGCAGTGTTGTCATACGTGGCTCAACGTGCAGTTGGTGTCTTCCAATGGCTGCTGCCAGGAGAAATGGTGAATGGTCTGGCACTCGCAGAAACAACTCCTGGACCACTCATCATGGTGGTGCAATTCGTTGGGTTTCTTGGCGCTTTTCGAAATCCAGGTGATCTCAATCCGTGGGTCGCCGCATTCGTCGGATCCACATTGGTGGTGTGGGTCACCTTCGTACCATGTTTCCTTTTCGTCTTCTTGGGGGCGCCACATATTGAGGGACTGCGAAAGAACCGTTCAATATCTGCAGGACTAACAGCCGTCACAGCAGCAGTTGTTGGTGTGATTGCAAATCTTTCTGTGTATTTCGCGTTTCACACCTTGTTTGAGGAAACCCACGGTTATTCATGGGGAATCCTCCAAACATCCCTGCCTGATTGGGGGACATTCAACTTCAGGTCTGGTCTCGTGACTCTCTTTGCCGCAGTCCTTGTTTTCAAATTCAAGCGCAGCACGGTGCAAGTATTGGGTGCATGTGCAGTCGTCGGCAGCGTTCTCTACCTGCTTGCTCATTAGTAGATCAAGACAGAGCAGTTCTGACGGCCATCTTCCTGTGAGAGAAGAAGATGCAGTTAAGGCTGATGATGACGCACGGTGTGTCGGCGAATTTCGCACCAGATTTCGCGCCATACCCCGCCGTTGTTTTCCGATGCGTTACCTGTTCTTTTGGGTAGAATTGAGTCAATGCACTCCATCCAGAAGGTCGTAACTCGAAAGCGCAAGGGCGACAACGATGCTGCGTGGACCTATTGGGTCACCCGACCCGTAGCTGAACGTCTGGCGATGGTGGAAGAACTTCGGGCCGAGTATCACGGATGGACACATGAACCTGAACCAAGACTTTCAAGAGTTTGTCGAATTATTCGTCGCTCATGAGGTCGAGTTCCTCATTGTTGGTGGATACGCGCTAGCGGCACATGGTCACCCGCGATACACCAAGGACCTTGATGTATGGGTGTGGCTCGGACCGGAGAATGCACAGCGAATTCTTGCGGCCGTAGAAGAGTTTGGGTTCGGTGATTTGGGTCTAACCGCAGCAGATTTTCAAGAACCAGATGTCATGGTGCAGCTCGGCCGAGAACCTCAACGCATCGATATTTTGACCTACGCGTCTGGACTTCAATTCTCTGACGCTTACAAGAACCGTGTCTTAGTGAAAATTGGCAACGTTGATGTGCCATTTATTTCCGTTGACGATCTTCGAACCAACAAGATGGCAACAGGTAGGCCACGCGACATTGCAGATGTCGCCGACTTGCCACAGGCTGAGTAGCCTCCACAAACATGACGCAAGGTGTGTCGGTGAATTTCGCACCACATTTCGCACCAACCCCCGCCTTCGTGAGGCTGGTACGTCATTCAAAACCCTGGTACTGATGCGGAGCCGTCTAATCAATGATTGTTCGGCGCGGTGTCCAGACGAGATAGTTCCAAATCCAGTCAGCAAAAATACTTGTTCGGTTGCGTCCGCCCGATAGGTAGGCAAGATGCAGAGCAAGCCACGTCAGCCAAGCTAGTGAGCCTTGAAACCGCAGCCATGGACGCATTTCAACAACAGCTTTTCGCCGACCGATAGTTGCCATTTGGCCCTTGTCTCGATATTCAAAAACTTGAAGTTGTTTACCTGACTCGCAGCGCTGAATCTGACGTGCGACATGCTTTCCTTGCTGAATAGCCACGGGCGCAACCATAGGAAGTGGACGTCCATTGCTGTCGGGGAAACTTGCGACATCACCAACAATCCAGATCGAGTCGCTGATTTGCAAATGGGAATTCACTTTGATTCGATTTCCGCGGTCCGTGTCCCCCAGAAATTTCCAATGTGGGGGCGCAACAACGCCTGCCGCCCAAATTCGGGTGCCAGCGACGATCTCCCTGCCATCTTCAAGTCGCAGCGAACGGGGAGTCGCCTCAATGACGGCGGCATCAACGTGAACGACCACGCCCATTTTGGTGAGGGTTTTGAGCGTGTATTTACTTGAGTGCGGATGAAAGGTTGGCAACAACCGAGGACCCGCTTCAAGAAGTGTCACAGTTGCTTTCGGTGCGATGTGCTCAAACTCCCGATGAATTTCGCGTTGAAGCTCTTTGACTGCTCCAGCAAGCTCGACACCAGTCGGGCCGCCACCAACAATGACAACGTTAAGACTCTCCGGAGGTAATAATCCATCTTCGACACTTTCGTATGCACTCAACAACGAATGCCGAATCCCGCGGGCATCGCTGACTGACTTCATCTGAAACGCATTTTCTGCAACGCCTGGTATTCCAAATGTTGTGCCTTCTGAGCCAACTGCAAGAATCAAATCATCGTAGGTAATTGTTTTGCCGTTTGACAGCACGAGTTCTTTCTTGGTTGCGTCAATGTTTGTCACTTCAGCCCGAACAAATTGCACATCTTTATACGCCGTGCGAACAGGAAATGCAATGTCATCTTCTGGTAGTGATGCTGTTGCTACTTGATAGAGAAGCGGTGAAAACAACTGATAAGGATTTCGATCAATGAGCGTCACCGAGTAGTGGTGGGACTTACGTAACTTTTTGGCACAGGCCAAGCCACCAAAGCCAGCGCCAATCACAACTGCATGCTTCTTCGCTTGCCGTCCCCCAGCATCAATACCCATGGCCTAAATCTACGACTTTTGGCCTACTGATAGAGTTTGATTCCTCTGAATTCTCTCTTACTTAGTCTTTACCTTCATCTGTCATGTTGAACCTATGAGTTACCGGTATAGCTATCGTCCTATCACAAAGATCGTCATCGGATTTGGTGGGCTAGTAATTGTTGCAGCCTTATTGAGTTCATGCAGCGCTAGCAGTTCTTCAACAACAGGGGTCGATTTGGTGCCGTCGTCATCGAGCACAGTGAACCTGGGTGGAGGGGCTGGCCCCCAAACTCCGCCATGTGGAATATTTGAAGTCACCAAGGCTGAAGTTGTAGCTGGTCAGCAATTCTCAACAGGCAGATACCAGATAAATACTTTCGGAATTTCTTGTGATGCAGTGATGGGTGACGCGGGTCTGTTTAGTCAGTTCCTTGAACTTGACGATGATGCGGATCTGCCGACCCCATGGCGCTTCTTGGAAGGTGCAGTGGGTGCACCAAAATTTGTTTCGGGTCCAGGCGTTGGTTTTCGTGTGCAGAGAATTTCCGACTGACTCTTTTCTTTTCTCTGAGCGCGCTCCAGTAACCTCTCTGTCGATGACGCAAGGTGTGTTGGCGAATTTCGCACCTCAGTATTGATGGGGTAGCGGTTGGGGTTTTAGTAAACGTCTAGAACGCGTCAATCGGGGGTCAGGGAAGATTCTCGAGATCGTCGTGGTCTTTCGATCGTCCACTAGCTCGCTTATTGACTTTGAGATCATTCAACGAGATGACGGGGACCGGGGATCCGTCAACCATCTGTTCATCGGCTCGTGAGTAACAGTCGTCGAAGGTCACGCCGTCAATGTCCGTGAGAATTTCAATGCGTAATGGTGCTTCACCCATTCGGATAATTCGATCGGGATCTTCAAACAATTCAGGAACTAGATCTGGAGTGGCGAATCCAAATTCACGAAGGCAAGAAACAATCCGCTCGGCGTTGGGACGATTCCTCGCGACCCAAACGTCCATATCGGCGGTGGCACGAGGATATCCGTGAATCGCAACAGCGAAGCCGCCAATGAGGAGATACTCAACGTGGTGTGCGTTGAGTAATTTCAAGAACTCGGAGAAGTCTTGAGGAAACTCGATCTGTTCCATAGTTCATCCTGCGAAGTTCGAGCGCGTGTTGAAGACGAGCCTGTGGGGTTTGAGCAGCCCAGAAAGCCCGGTCGTGTTGAGCGGCCTCACCGTGAGAAGCGGCTATTTGGATCGTCTTATTCATCGCATTTTTAGCCTACCTAGCAGAGGGGGTGGGAGGGCCGAAATGACGCTCCATGGTTACACCTCAGGAGCAATATCAATCCTGATGAAAGCTGTGTCGACGAATTTCGCACCATCCCCCGCCGTTGTTTTCCAATGCGGTTCCTGTTCTTTTTGGAAAGAATTGAGTCAATGCATTCCATCCAAAAGGTCGGAACTCAAAAGCGCAAGGGCGACAACGATGCTACGTGGACCTATTGGGTTACCCGACCAGTAGCTGAACGTCTGGCGATGGTGGAAGAACTTCGGGCCGAGTATCACGGATGGACAATTGAATCTGAACCAAGACTTTTAAGAGTTTGTCGAATCGTTCGTCGCTCATGAGGTTGACTTTGGCTTCTCTGACGCGCGCAAGAATCGTGTCTACGCAACAGTCGGGAAGGTTTGAAGTGCCGTTCATATCAGTGGATGATCTTCGTACCTACAAATTGTCGACAGGCCAGTCACGCGACCTTGCGGATATCGCTGACCTGCCAAAGCATTGTGCGTCATTCCAAATCCCAATGTTGATGGGGTAGTGGCGAGAGTTCAGTAAACGTTTGGAACGCGTAACGTCCGGTTTTGGAACGCCTCAAGGGCCTCGGAGTTAGAACGATATTACCCTCAAATTTAGAAATAAACTGACTCGTATTTAGAAATCCAGGGTTAGAGTTGGTTTATGTCTGAATTGTCGAGCATCAAGGTGAAGCGCCAACTGGTTGAGATTATTCGGGCGCGTCTTGAGGTAGAGATTGTTGTGGGTCTTCAGGGGCCACGATCGGTGGGCAAGTCAACATTGTTGCGTCAGATTGCAACAGAAACGGGTGTTGACATCATTGATCTTGACGACCCGGTGATGCGTGATGCTGTAGCGGCAGACCCAGGCATATTCGTGCGTGGCGTATCTCCGGTCTGTATTGATGAATACCAACATGCCCCAATCATTCTTGATGCGATAAAGGCAGAGTTGAACAAAGAGCAACGACCTGGTCGTTTCATCATTACTGGCTCAACCCGACATGAAGCGTTACCACTGGCGGCACAGGCGCTCACTGGACGCCTCCACATGATGACTGTTCGTCCACTCTCGCAGGGAGAGATTGGCGGTGTAGAAGAAGACTTCGTTGAGCGTTGTCTCGTCAACCCTGGTGCACTGGTGGTATCTGCACCATCGTCTACGACGCGCGAAGAATACATTGATCGTATTGTTGCTGGCGGATTTCCAATGGCGCTGCAAAGACCTGTTGGGGCTTCACGGAATCGATGGTTTGATGATTACGTTGGACAAACCATCGAGCGTGATTTGCTTGAGTTGTCACAAGTGCGACAACGAGCAAAACTTCCCCTGCTGCTTTCGCGCCTTGCCGGACAAACCGGACAACTACTTAATGTCAGTAACGCGGCAAGAGACGTGGACCTCGAGCAAAAAACGGCTGACAACTACACCAAACTTCTGGAAGCAGTTTTTCTCATTCAGCGACTTCCTGCGTGGGGAACCACCTTGCGATCTCGGGCCGGATCAGCACCAAAAATTCACATCGTCGATTCTGGAGTTGCCGCTCGACTTTTGCGATTGAGCGCAGCACGACTGGCATCGCTTCAAGCGACAGCCCTTACCGAGTTCGGACACCTACTTGAGACATTTGTCGTAGGTGAAATTTTGAAGCAAGTGTCGTGGTCGGACAACGTTGCGGGATACGGACATTGGCGTACCCACGACGGCGATGAGGTTGACCTGATACTCGAACGCGATGACGGATGTGTCGTTGCCTTTGAGGTGAAATCAGGTAGCAGAATATCTGGCAATGATCTCGGTGGCTTAAGAAAATTACGTGCAGCTTTAGGAGACAAATTCGTTGGAGGAATTGTTCTGAATACCGGGGAACGCTCGTACACGCCAGAGGATCGGATTCATGTACTTCCAATTGATCGGCTGTGGACTCCAAGTTCGACACTGCTGTAAAAAACATTCCGATGAGGGAGTCACGGATTCTGAGCGCAGTCTTTCTACTCTGAGCGCACTCCAGTAACCTCCATATAGATGACGCAAGGTGTGTCGGCGAATTTCGCACCACATTTCGCACCATCCCCGCCTTCGTAGCTCAGTGGATAGAGCAACGGTTTCCTAAACCGCAGGTCGTAGGTCCGATTCCTACCGAGGGCGCGATACCAGAAGCCTCAAAAAGTAGCGCTGGTGG
>SXGQ01798784.1_pt1 | contig 17229 bp, 12 predicted proteins | sample 3178371 | NCBI WGS metagenome assembly SXGQ01 (sample SAMN11356859, study PRJNA531348) | freshwater metagenome | isolation source: freshwater sample F1-20 | place: China: Fuxian Lake, Yuxi | collected 2017-12-25 | reverse complement strand
CTTGAAAAACACCTTGCCTTCCTTGTAGTCGTACAAGTCATCGATAAGAGTGCTGGCAATCGCACGGTAATCACCCCCCTCTCTATGAATTCGCCCAATTTTCAAGAGGCCATCGCACCATGCCTGCTGAGCCGCATTCACCTCAACATCAGTGATCGGCTTCGGCTCGACGGCATAGGCGGGAAATGTCGCAATCAGCATCAACAACAGGAACGATAAATTGCAGGTCAATTTCATGAGAGCCCTCTTTTTATAAAAAACCAGGTTTTGTCTTCACAATTGAAAATGCATTCACTCATGTTGCAGCCGGGTTGTCAACAATTAACCCATTGCAATTCATGCGCACCAACAAGATAATTTAAAACAATTGGGTTTAGCAGCTCACAACTTTCACGACATGAACCAGGGATTTCCCGCGATAAAGTTCGTGGGGGAATTAAAAAATAGACTTAGATTTCCGGCTGGGGTTTTGTGACCTTCTTCGCAGCGGCTTCCTTGGGCACTTTCCAAAAAGCCTCATGGCCGAACTGAAACAACTTCACCAATTTTGAAAATGGAAATCAGATGATTTAAAAATCAGCGGGCAAAGGCAGGTCATCCTTTGAGGACCCCAGCAGGCTCCAGGTCACCGGCGTGATACTATTCGCGATAAACCTGACACCGCCGTCCAGCATTCCCACATTCACACCACCGGTATGCTTGCTTCTTGCAGCAAGCGCCCAATCCGCTCCCGCGGTGCAAGGCAAGCCCTGCAATGCCTGGTTGTTGCAGTAATTGGCAAACTGTATCCTGTCCTGCGTGGCACTGTTCGGGGTCGCGAAAGTGGTGAACCCCGCGCCCGGCCCGTACCATGTCATCCCCCGAAATTCAGTGGTGCCCGGCAGAATACTCACCCCCTGCAGGATCTCCGCAGCCAGCAATGTATTACTTAAACCATCCGTTATATCCTTAAAATCATAGGTGACAGGGGGAAAAGTCCCACTGTAAGTGAAGGGCGCCCCTGCAAAACTGGGCCGGATCGCTGCGGAGAACGGATCCCTGCCTGTCTTGTTCTGCGTGCGGTGGGTGTTCCCATAGTTCACCACATAATTGTGAAATTTGTAATTGTTGGCGTTTGTGCCCCGGCTGTTTGGCTCACTTGGGCAAACAAGGGCTGCTATCTGGGTTTGGGAAACCGTCAGGTTATTGCCCGCAGTGGAATAGGAGGGAGCTGCGCCACTCTGCCCCGCCAAATTCGTGTACATCTTGAAAAGTGCCTCCTGCTCCAGGTATGGCAGGAGGTAATGCAGCCAGGTGCCATTGTTCCCATTACCGGTGTCGCCTGGCGGCAGCGACATGAATGTGGTCTGGTAGTTATGCATCGCGGTTCCAATTTGTTTAAGGCTGTTGGAACATTTAGCCTTGGCGGCGGCTTCCCTTACTTTTTGAACCGCTGGCAGCAACAGGCCGATCAATATCGCTATGATCGCGATCACAACCAAAAGCTCGATGAGTGTGAATGCTTTCCGGGTAGACATCTCAATGACCCTCTTGATTAATCAAGTTCAAGCTTGAAAAAGTTTTTCTCCTGATCCTTGATGGACAGATTCATTCCTTTGACGGTATGTTTTTCCGGCAATATCTCCCTTGGGGGAATGGCTGGCAAAGTGGTGTCCGCGGGGGCGATAGCGATCCTGTCCAGCGCGCTGAAGCGGACCTTGTAGTTCCCGGGAACCAAACCGTTTTCCTTCAAGACAGTGAATTTCCCCTCCTTGATTTCAGCACTGATCGTTGTGGGGTTGTTATCATCCTCGCCTACAAAAGTCACACTGCCTATCAGTATGGGTTTACCCTTGTAAGAAACCTCACCCGAAAGCTCCTGCCGGTTAAGTGTTTTGGCACAACCTGCGATCATTATGAGAAAACAAGGTAAAAAAACCGTGATTTTATTAATTAAGCGCATGAAAAACCCATGTTTTGAAAGAGCAACAGTGAATTATTAGTTCAAAATCATTAAAAAATCAATCAAAAACCACTTTTGAGAAAATTGCCGAGATGTGTTTAAACAACAATCAACAAATGAACTGAATTAAATTCAAGTCTAAATTGAGTTTGCGCCGGGGTACGCAAGATTATACCCATTCCAAACAACCATCATAACTTCTGCATTAACAAACCACTTTTACCCTAGATTTCCGGCTGGGGTTTTGTGACCTTCTTCGCCGCGGCTTCCACGAATTAAGCAGATCTATGTTGGTTGGCAAATCATATTAAATTAGGCGAAAAGGTAATGGGTTTTATTTGGTGACAAGAAACAAAATTTGATAAATTAAATTTTTAACACCAACAATTCAACTAATGCACGAGTGGTTATGATGCCTGATGAGAATCTTCCAGAAAAACCAGATAAAAATCCTGGCCTAGCAAAGACTCTGGATTATCTCAATCAGAATCCTGCCCTAGCAAAGACTCTGGATCATCCTCTTGAAAATGAACATCAGCCTGAAAAACCTGCAACAACCGCAAAATCTCCCGCCAGCTTTCAGGCAGATGGTGTCAAAAACACAAATGCAATAGAGCTTCAGGGAAATTTCGAGGTCTTACTGGGACGTTTTTGCGTCCAAAAAACCTTGGGAGAGGGTACATTCGGCAAAGTTTACCTTGCCAAGGACCAACAGTTGAACCGATTGGTGGCCATCAAGATATCCAAGACTAAATTCCATGACAAGACATTGGTGGACTCCTTCCTAAACGAGGCAAGAATGCTCGCAAGGCTTGACCACCCAAACATTGTCCCAGTTCATGATGTTGGAAACTCGGAATCCGAGGGATTTTTCATCGTATCCAAGTACCTGGAAGGTGGCAGCCTTTCCCAGGCGATGAACAGGCAATTTGCTGATGTGTTTTGGATATGTAACACCATAGCCTTGATTGCGGACGGGTTGCATCATGCCCATGTCCGGAAACTAGTGCATCGTGATATCAAACCGGATAATATTTTGCTTGATAACTCCGGCAACCCCTGCATTGTGGATTTCGGCCTGGCGTTAAGGGAGGAATCATTCGGCCAGGGGAAGGGCTGGTGTGGAACCCCTTTGTACATGAGTCCCGAACAAGCGAGTGGAGAAGGCCATCTCGTGGATGGGCGCTCTGATATTTTCAGCCTGGGTGTCATTCTTTACGAGATGCTTGCGGGGAAAAAACCATTTGAGCACAAGAACCAAATGGTTCTTTTGCAAATGATCAAAAATGTTGACGCTAAACCACTCAGGCAAATCAACCCGAAAATAAACAAGGAATTGGAAAGGATTTGTCTCAAGGCGTTAAGCCGCAAACGGCATGACCGTTACGCCACCGCGGCGGATTTGGCTGCTGACTTGCGATCCTTCATTGCCACGGGTACTGTTTCATCCACTAGCGGCATTAATTCCGGACCCATGATAAATTCCGGAAACGAGAAAAACGGTTCAAAATCCAATAATCCATCTGCTTCCGATTCGACCACCAGCATCAAGGTGGTTTACAAGGGTTTAAGGTCTTTCGACCATGGGGACAAGGATTTCTTTTTGGAGCTGCTACCGGGTTCACGAGACAGGATGGGACTGCCCGCCAGTATCAGGTTTTGGAAAACACAGATTGAAAACCCCTCTTCCGCATTTACCGTGGGAGTTATCTACGGCCCATCAGGCTGCGGCAAGTCATCCCTTATGAAAGCGGGGATCATCCCAAATCTGGACGATAGGATCATTCCTATTTACCTTGAGGCCACCGCAACCACAACCGAGGAAGCCATAATTAGACAGTTGCGCAAACATCTTCCGGATATTCCCCAGGAACTTACTTTGGTCGAGGCATTCAACCTTATACGGGTTAAAAAACCCAAGGGACTGAACAAAAAAATATTATTGGTTCTGGACCAGTTTGAACAATGGCTTTATGCCAATCCAAGGCTAGAAGAAAGCATGCTTTCGAGGGCATTGCGCCAGTTAGACGGGGATTATTTCCAGGTCATCCTTATGATCAGGGATGATTTCGTACTTGCGATGAACCGAATGCTATCGGTGCTCGAAATCCCCATATTGGAGGGCGTGAATTTCAGCTTGGTGGACTTGTTCGACCAGAAGCATGCCCAAAAGGTATTGACATTGTTTGGCAGAGCCTTGGAATGCCTGCCCGAAGGGGAACTTTCAGGCCCTCAGGAACAATTCATTCAGAAAAGCATCGGGGCACTCTCTGTGGATGAAAAGGTAGTCCCGGTAAGGCTATCCGTTTTTGCAGACATGATGAAAAGCAGGCAATGGTTAGTTTCATCATTGAATTCCATCGGTGGCGTCGAGGGAGTTGGCGTGCAGTTTTTAGAGGAAACATTTTATTCAAGTTCCGCGCCCGCCCTTTGCAAGATACACCAAAAGGCGGCGCGTAAAGTTCTTAAAGCTTTGCTTCCCACCCCCGGCCTAAGTATCAAAGGCAGCATGCTTTCGCTGGAGGACTTGAAAAAGCTTTCTTCCTACGCGGATAAGCCACGTGACTTTGATCAACTTCTTCAATTGCTTGATGGTGATTTGCGCCTGATAACCCCCATGATCCAAGAGGATGACACGGATTCAAAAAAATCATACCAACTTGCCCACGATTATCTGGTGCAATCATTGCAAGAATGGCTTTTGAAAAAACAAAGAGAAACCTGGAAAGGTCGTGCGGAGCTGGCCCTGGAAAACCGTGCCAATGCCTGGGATCGAACTCCTGAAAACAGGCAACTGCCGTCACTTCCCCAGTGGTTCAGCATCATGTGGAATGTAAAGCCCAGGAATTTCTCCCAAGCCCAGCGGAAAATGATGAGAACCGCGACCAGTTACTACCTTTCAAGGACATTTTTAAGCATTGCGGCTATGATGATCCTAGTTTTTTTCCTTTGGGATGGGTATTCACGGGTCAAGGCAAAGGGCCTTGTTGAAAGGTTGTTGGACTCAAACTCCGAGGATGTGCCGTTCATTGTCAATGAGATTTCCGGTTATCGACGCTGGGCGGACCCGTTGCTTATGGAAGCGAACATCAAGGCCGGGCAGCAAAAGGATGAACGCAAAAAAATGCATGCCAGCCTGGCATTGCTTCCCGTGGATGAGCGCCAGGTTGATTATCTCTATCCCAGGCTGCTTATGGCAAAGCCCAATGAGGTTGAAATCCTTGTGAATTTCCTAAGAAAACACAATGGTGGGCTCATACAGAAACTCTGGGGTGAAATTCTCAACCCGGAAAAAGGAAGGGAAGAGCGGATACTTCGGGTGGCGAGCGCCCTGGCCGCCTATGACGCCGGGGGGGATGATAAGAACTGGGAAAAAACCAGCCCCTTGATAGTAAGCCAGTTGGTCAGGGAAAACCCGGCCTTCATTGGTGTTTGGATCGACACATTAAGGCCCGTTAAAAAGTTTCTTATCAATCCGTTAATTGGTATTTACAATAACCGCGCTCCGGAAAAGACGGTTGAGGCGTTGTTGGCAACTAACCTGCTCGCTGATTATGCAGCCGATCAACCGGGTATCATTGCCAATCTGATCCTCGATGCCGACCCTAGACAGTTTTCAATATTATTTCCCGCTGTAAAGGAACATAGTTTGACCTGTACCGGTATTTTCAACTCCGAGATCAATAAAAAAACGACAATGAATGTGATCAATTTGCTCAGGGAAAATGAGGACAAGAGAAAATCAAACGCCGCTATCACCCTTGCCAGGCTGGATCAGCCCGAGGCAGTCTGGCCCATGCTGAAACACAGTCCTAAGCCCCAGACAAGGAGCTATTTGATAGACAAAATCGCACCCTACAACATGGATTTCAAGTTGATTATGAACCGGTTAAACGATGAAAAAGAAATCTCCATCAGAAGGGCCTTGATCCAAAGCCTGGGGGAATTCCGGGAGGATCAAATGCCCAATAAAGAGCGATTGGCTTTAATACCTTCACTCAAGGAAATTTACCTCACCGACCCCGACTCCGGCCTGCATTCATCCACGGAATGGTTGCTGAAAATCTGGGGCCAACAATCCCTCATCAACCAGGTCAACAACACCTGGAAGGACGAAAGGGAACCAAGCATGAAGCGCCAAAGGGAAATCAAAAATCTTTTGGAGGAAGGAAAATCAAAGCCCTCTCCACAATGGTATGTCAATAGCCAGGGCCAGACAATGGTTGTAATCCCGGGGCCGGTAGAATTCATGATGGGTTCACAACTTGGTGAAGCCGGTGGAAACAATACGGAAATTCAACACAAAAGGCTGATTGAAAGATCTTTTGAGGTATCAAATAAAGCGGTAACTTTGGCACAGTATAAAAAGTTCGACCCGAAGCATGAATTTGACATAAAATACCGTTTTTTGCCGGATGTTCCAGCCCTTGGAATCGACTGGTACATGGCCGCAGAATATTGCAACTGGTTGAGCGAACAGGAGGGTATTCCAAAAGAGGAGTGGTGCTTTGAGATTAACAGGGACACCAATCTGATTCGATTGAGACAGGATTGTTTGAACCTGAAGGGATATCGATTACCAACAGAGGCGGAAATGGAATATGCGACCCGCGCAGGATCTGTTTCAGCGCGGTATTATGGTGATACCGCCGAGTTGCTGCCAAAATACGCCTGGCATGTAAAAAATTCCACCGAGCAACCCTGGCCTGTTGGATTTTTGAAACCTAATGACTTCGGGCTTTTTGATTCTTTGGGCAATTGCTCCACTTGGTGCATGGATGAGTTTGCTGATTACCCAGGGCTTAATGTGGTGGATGATCTTAAGCAAACAAGGATATTAGGCACAGTCAGACGGGCCTTGAGAGGCTTCTCCTATGATTCCGGCGCATTCCGTATCAGATCTGCAAGCCGGACTGGTTACCAACCGGCAACCAACCTCCTTTCATTCGGATTCCGCATCGCCAAGACAAATTAACACCCGCCTATATTTCAAGTAATCGGACTGCCTTTTTAAAATTATCAACTTAAAATAATAAATTTTTGAACATGAGAAAAATAATCAATGATAATGAGTTACCCCTAAATCATATGAAGCTCAAAATTCAAACTTATAAAGTTCAAAATCAAAAAAATGAACTTCAAAACGAAGAATTATTTGTTGAATTAGAACATCGAGAGGATAGAATTGAGGGTTTATTTTCACAACATTATTTATTACACAGTGAATATCATGAAATTTACTTGTCACTTTCTCGCGTTAATTTTGGTTTTTATAATTGGCTGTGGCTCCACTGAAATCCAGCCCGTTTCCATAGATGGAACTGTTGATTTAGATGGCAAACTGATGCCTGAAGGGCAAATTGAATTTTCCATGCCTGGATTTCCACCCGTCCAAATGCCCGTAAAGGATGGTAAATTTTCTGGAAAAGCTATGCCGGGAATCAACAATGTGAAATTCGCAGTCTGGGTGGCCAACACATGGAATCCCTCCATCCCGGAAAACATGAAAGCAGTGAGTGACCCAGGAAAGAAAAATATATTGCCCCCAAAGTTTGGTGTTAACAGCATAATCACGGCGGATATCAAAGCTGGGGAAAAATTCAACTTCCAAATCACCTCTAAATAATTACAAGGTCTAACAGGCAGGGGCTTTATATGTCAATCCGGAAACAAGGTTTCACACTGATCGAGTTGCTTGTGGTGATAGCTATTATTGCGATTCTAATCGGGTTACTTTTGCCCGCCGTCCAGAAAGTGCGTGAAGCTGCAGCCCGACTTAGATGTACTAACAATATCAAGCAGATCGTTCTTGGATTGAGCAATTACCATGATAATTTCTCCCAGTTTCCCTCGGGGGGAAAAAATAGCTCAACCCAGTCTAATGGATTTCCAAACGGATATGGACTATCCTGGCGCTTCTATCTACTACCCTTTCTCGAGCAACGAAGCCTCAATGAATTGGTCAACACCAATGTCGCAAGTCCTGGTTGGACTGGGAACACTTATGTGCAGACAGATTCCAAGGCAATTCCTGTGTTACGATGCCCATCATCCCCATTACCGGAATGGTTGACTTGGGCTAACACGACATCCAATTTTAGTGTCAATAATAATTTTTGGGTCACCTATGCCGGTATTGCTGGTGCCACCAACGATGGCTTTGTTGGTTCAGGCTACACCGAATCACGAATTTCAAATGGTGCCACAGGCACCGGTTGCTGCGGAGGAGGTCCCATGTCTGCTGGTGGCGTTCTTCCAGTAAACAAAAGCGTAAAAATCTCCGAAATTACGGACGGCACTAGCAATACCATGGTTGTTAGTGAAACATCTGATTTTCTTCAACAGGCGGATGGCACCAAGGTTTCATGGTCCACAGGCTGGCATGGATGGCTTATCGGCACGGGATTTAATGGTACACCACCCGGAGGAACTAATCTTACTGATTGTCGACATTTTGCCTGCACTTCGATTCGTTACAAGATTAACCAGAAAAAAGGCTGGCCCAACGGCGGAGACTGCAACATTGGGGTATGCCCCAACTTTGGCAACAACCTACCCATTAACTCAACCCATACGGGGGGCGTGAATGCAGGCTTTGTGGATGGCACTGTGCGATTTCTTAGAGAGAACATGTCGCTTTTAACCTTGGCCCAAATGGCTACCAGGGATGATGGCCAGGTTGTAAGCCTCGATTAAGCGAACCACTTCAAATGCATGCTTAATAAACCATTCACATTATTAAGGTGATCTTGCTTAAATTTCCGGCTGGGGTTTTGTGACCTTCTTCGCAGCGGCTTCCTTCGGCACCTTGATATCATATTTCCCATCCGCCCTTGGAAGATCCACGCTCCATTCGTATTCGCAAATCAACCTGCCCCCTTGGGCGCTCAAGCCACGCACATGGATCACCGTCGGCCCGCCCGCGATCCCCTTCCCCTCGGGGCCTTTCGTGTCGAACTTCCCATTATTGATGTAAGCAACCCCCTGCGGCCCGGAATTGCTCTTGGAACCATCGGGTGTGAAGATCACATCGCCGTAGACTATCGGCTGCCCATCGAACTGGGCATCGCCTGAAAGCTTATAACGCCTTGGCCCATCCTCCCCGCACGCGGGTATGAGCAAAAGCAGAAGGATTAATAAAGAGAAAAGTCTGGTTCGCATGATGTTGTTGTTTTCTGGTTAGTAATCGGAAACCACTTCGCCGCCGTTGCGGCTGGCGAGCGGCAGGAGAACCTTGTTCAAGTCGATGCTTTCCTTGAGGAAGCGGGTGCTGCCATCGCCAAACGCTACATTGCAACCCCCGGTGTGGTTGCTGCCTATGCTGGTTTCATTGTGGTTGGTGTTGGTGATGTAGCGGACGGTGCGCATGGAATTGGCGATGTTCTTGGAAGCTGGGAAATCATTGTCCCACAAGCCGCCACGCTGCCATGCACGGAAGGCCCCCTGGTTGGTGACCAACCCTTGCCAGGACCACTCCGCGATCATCATGGTGTTGCTGGTGCCATCGGAGACATCCTGGATGCGAACAGCCGAGGTCACGGTGGGGGCTGCGTTGGCGAAAACACTATGGTAGGGAAGGATACCATCGGCGGCAAAACCACCCTGCACAGTGCCAGGGCCGTTCAGCGTGTAAGCCGTTCCAGTTGTTGGGTTGGTTCCCTTGGGGCCTGCAACCCCGACATAATGAATGGTGTAGGCAAGGTCACCATTGGGCATGTTATCAATCGCGCTGGATGATTGAATCTGATCCTGGCTTGGGCAAAGGAAGGTGTTGATCTTGTTTCCCCCCAGAAGCCTGTTCACGTTTCCCGCAACAGCGTACGAGGGAAGGGAGAGATCCACCCTGGCAGCCAGCGCTCCCTGCTCGATAAAAGTTAGAATCATGGCATGCCAACCAACCGAGGTGGAGGTGCCCAGTGCCTTGTACGAGGGGAAAGTTCGGAAGGTATCATGGTAGCCATGAAGCCCGAGCGCCATCTGCTTTAAATTATTGGAGCACTTCATGCGGGCTGCAGCTTCGCGCACTTTCTGCACCGCGGGCAAAAGTAACCCGATTAGAATCGCAATGATGGCTATCACCACCAACAATTCAATAAGTGTGAAACCCATCCGACTTTTATTTTTCATAGCCATGCCCAAACAGAATATAGATTTGATAACTATATTTTTACCATAAGCGAAATGGTGAGGGCAACCATAAAGAACCTGATTCAAAGCAATCATGTCCTACGCAAAAGCGCAATCACTTTGAAATCCGCACAGTAAAATCTGATTTATGGGCGTTCCACAACCCAGATGTTGCGGTAGAGAACCCGCCTGCCGAAGGCTTCGAACCAGATCGGGCCATCAACGGTTTCCGGCCCCTTGAACCCGTGCGGCGTCGGGCCATTAACTTCCAGCTTATCCACCGTCTGGTGGCCGTTCAGCCTAACCGAGATGATTGCTTTTGAGGTCTTCTTGCCTTTGTCATCAAAGCGGGGCGCCTTGAAATCGATGTCAAGAGTCTGCCAGACGAGCGGGGGAAGACACGCATTGGGAACCTTGCTCGGATAGGTGAACACGCTGCCACAAACTCGGGGCGCGTTGTTACTCTTTGGGATCGGGAACTTCGAGGCCTTGGCCTTTTCCTCGATCAACTTGGGTCGTTGGGGGCTGGTGGCGCCGGAAAGATCGTAATCAAAACCAAAGCTGTCGCCGATCGCGACCTCGTAACGGGAAAGCATGTAAATGCCGGCATCGGCCCTGCGCCATGGAATGTTCTGGGGTTCCCAGCCTGTAAGGAATTCCACATGCAAAGTGTAGTCGCGGAACTTGCGCTTGGTGACTGCTCCCGCCATCATGCTTCCCTCAAACATGGTCGGTTCGGTCATCCCCTCGATGTCTTTTCGTTGCTCGAAGGCATCCATGTTGGGCTTGGTCCCACCGAAAAGAACGACCGCGCCCGCGGGGGGTTGCTGGCCCAAAGTCTCGCTCTTGCGCTCAATTCGTTTGAGAATGATTTTTTTACCGCCACGATTGAGGGCCAGGCCGTTGTCATCAAGCACGGCGCTGGTTCCCTCTTCACTGGGGGAGATGAACTCGACGCGCCCCGCTGACATAGGACCGCTTTCCAGCAAACCATACTTGCCGCCATCCCAACCATCGCCTGGCAAGCCGCCCTCAAGCACCAGCGCATGAAACGATTTGCCGCCTCTTGCGACCACTTGAACCCCAAGGCGTTTCTCGCCATCCTTGCCGACATATTCCCCCTGCATCTTGAGTTCGACACCGATCAAATCGGGATGGAAAAGATTTTTAGCGGCAGCCTCCGCAGCTTTGTCAGGCGATTGCGCCGATGTTTTTCCAGTCAGCATCACCAGGCCCAGCGCCAAACCGAACAACAACTTTCTCATCGTGGTTTTCCCCAGGTGTTTTATGATCACATTCAAACTTACTTCGGATGATTCTATCTTATTAAATGCAGCGCGACGATTAAAAAGAACCTTCCACCAAATGTATGTTCGGGAAGTGCGAACTCATGCGTGAAGTGTTAGTATGAACTGCCTGAATGGAACAGCGGTGATGAAAGAAATGTTTCAAGGGTTGCGCGAAGTGGAAAAAGCATGAAGCAGCAAGGCGGGGATTCAACAGACCGGTATTACGAGGAGCGCGCGGGGGAATATCTCGCGCGAACCGCGAACCTCGAGATGGAACCGTTGTACGGGCCATTCCTCGCGCTGGTCCCCAAGGGCGGAAAGATACTTGATGCGGGCTGCGGCCCGGGGCGCGATGTCATCGCTTTTTCAAGGCGGGGCTACCAAGTCACCGCGTTTGATGCATCCGCCAAAATGGTCGAGCTTGCAACCAGCCAGACCGGCATCGTCATCAACCAGATGCGTTTTCAGGATCTCAATCATGACCAAGAGTATGATGGGATATGGGCCTGCGCCTCGCTGCTGCATGTGCCCGCGGGCGAGATTGAAGATGTGCTGAAAAGATTCAGCCGCGCGTTGAAACCGGGTGGAGTATGCTTCATGTCGTTCAAGCAGGGTGATGGGGAAAGGATCGAGGAAGGCAGGCGGTTCATTGATTTCACGGAAGCAACCCTGCGGGAAAAACTCACGCAAATCCCGGGAATCACCATCAGGCGGATATGGGGCTGCGAGGACCAGGCGGGCAGGCCCGAAGTCCGCTGGGTCAACGCATTGGTGATGGGCGTGCTGGATAGGCAATGAACAATCTGTCAACTGTCTCCTAAATTTTTCCCATCATGCAAGTGCCCTTAAGAACTTTTTACTTGGAGAGAAACACATGTAAAATAATTCATCATATCCATCAGATTATTCATTAGACTCATAGATCACTTTGATTAAATTTGATTTTTATGACGATCAAGCTAGTGAATTTACGATATATTTCAAAGTGCCTCAAAAACACAAAGCCAAATGGAGGATAATATGCCAACATTGGATCGCGCCATCAAGATTGCCGCTGCAGCGCATATTGGCCAAAAAGACAAATCAGGGCAACCTTATATTCTTCATCCGCTAAGGGTGATGTTCACCGTGCAAACCGAGGAAGAAAAGAATGTCGCGGTTTTACATGACACCGTGGAAGACACTGAGGTGACATTTGAAGAGCTCAAAACAAATGGTTTCTCGGATGTAATCATTGAGGCCCTCAGGTCGGTGACCAAGAATCCGGGAGAAACCAGGATGGATGCTGCCAGGCGTGCCAAGGCAAACCCCATAGGCAGGCAAGTCAAGTTGGCTGATCTCAAAGACAATATGAACATTGACAGGATCGCGGAACCCAGCCAGAAGGACTGGGACAGGCTGAAGGAATACCACCAGGTGAAAACATTCCTGCTGTCTGACTAGGTTTTTAATATTGTTTCAGCGGGGGTGTTTTGTCATTGGCCTTGAATTTGGCCGTTCAGCGGAACGGCAGGGTGCCGCGCCAACCTACAAGGATGGCGGCATCGGCTTTCGCATGACACGGACAAATTAATCAACCCGCTTTTTATTTTGCAAGAACTTCAGACTTGATTGATAAAGATCCAAGGATTGTTTAAATAATTTGTTACTGGGATTTTTTAATACAAGTAATTCCATAATGCTGATGGCTTGCTGGTAAGATTTTTCTGCTTCTTTAAAATGACCCGTATTATCCTGCAAAAAACCCATGCTATTATATGAAGCAGCCAAATTGTTTTGATACATTGCGTTATTGGGATTTTCATTTGCGACTTTTTGATTGATTCTCAATGCTTTCTTAAAAAAATCCTCCACCTCTTTCACCCGATTAACGTCAAGGTATAAGATATGACCAAATGACTGATAAAAACTCGCCAATGTAATTTGATAAAGTGAGTTAGTGGGATTGGTTCTGGCGATTTCCTCCTCGATTTCCAAAGCCTTTTTAAAAGCCTGCTGCCCCTCCCTCGTCTGTTTGGTGCTTAGGTAAAAGGAACCAAGGTTGGTGTATGAAATCGCCAGAAAGTTTTGATATTCGGGATTAGATGGATAAGCATTAACAATCTCCTCATTGGTTTTCAGGGCTTTTTTAAAAAACTGCAATGCCTCATTTTCCCGTTTTGTATTTTTGTAAACATTTCCAAGATTATTGAATGCTGTGGCCAAATTATTTTGATGACCAATATTTTTAGGATTAGCTGCCACTAGATTTTCCCAAATTTTTAATGCCCTTAGAAATGACTCCTCCGCGTCCCTCAGACGATTCCTATTTTGGTATAAATATCCAAGGTGGGTGTTTGAAGTTGCCAAGCCATCCTGGTTATAAAAACTACCTTTAACGACCCGAGCAATATCATCCCAAATTTTCAATGCCCTTAAAAATGATTCCTCCGCCTCACTTTCTCGATTTAATTTTTCATATATTCGGCCCAAGTTGTTATGCGCCATTGCCAGATCATTCTGAGTTTGAATGTTTTCAGGATTATTAATGACGAATTTTTCCTGAATTTTCAAAATTCTCTTAAACAATTCCTCCGCCTCACTTTCTCGATTCGTATTCTCACACAAAAATCCAAGAGTATGGTAGGAGGTTAGCAAATTTTCCTGATACCGAAAATTAGATGGGTTTGCTGAAACTAATTCCTCACGAATTTTTACTGCACGCTGATAAACCTCGATTGCATTCTCTTGATTACCGATAGCTTCGACAAGGTATCCCAGTTCAAATAATCCTAATGCCAGCGCATCCTTTGACTCACTGGATGCATTGGCTTCCGTGCGCAATTGCTGTTCAAGTTCCTTGAAAAAACGAATTGGTTCCTTGAGCAGTTCCTTACGCAGCGAATCAAATTCTGGCCGGTTCTTAAGTTCCGGGTTCTCATTCACGGACTTCGCATATAGCTTCACCGCCTCAATGGCGGATGCTTCCCTTTTTTTTGCCAGAGCCTCATTTTTAATTGCAAGCTCCGCGTTCTCCCTCGCTTCCCTTTCACTTATCCGCAACTTCTCATTAAATCCCTGAAGTTCCCGGTTGAACCCTTTTGTAATGAACCCGAACAGGGTCCCACCCAAAGCAAGGCAAAGCAACAATGCCGCCGCCACTCCGACCGCGGTCCGGTTCTTTCTGGCAAACCGCAGAGTTTTCTCCGCCAAACCCTCCCGATGGGCATTTACCGGTTCATCCGCCAAGTACCGCTTCACATCCTCAGCCAGCTCCCTGGCGGAACCATACCTATTCTTGGGATCCAGGCTCAATGCTTTCAAAGCGATCGCTTCCAGGGCTCTTGGAGTCTCCGGTTTTAATTCGGATGGCCTCGGGAAATCACCATTGAGACTTCGTTTGTTGAAATCCTCGATGGTTTCTTTGGAATTCTTCCTTGAAAGGTGCGGGGCCTTGCCAGCAAGGATTTGAAACAATGTCCCACCCAGTGCGTAGATATCTGATGCAGGGCCTATCAGGGAAATATCATCATCCCGGGTTGCCATTAACTGTTCTGGCGCCATGTATGCGGGAGTGCCGCCTATCCCCCTGCGGCTTCCACCCTGGTTCTTATGCAGGCCACTGGATGCGGCTTCTGAGGGCCTGTAGGGCGGAACCTGCCCGACCTCCAAAGTTTCAAATGCGTCACTATTTTCAACTGGTGATGATAGCGATTGACCATGAATCACCACCAAGCCCCAATCCACCACAAAGACTTCGCCATAATCCCCGATCATGATGTTATCCGGCTTGATGTCGCAATGAAGAACGCCCTTTTTGTGGGCATATTCAATCGCAAGGCACGCGGCTTGGAAGTTTTGGAGCAAATCAACCAAGGCCTCGCGCTTCTTGCCGGATTCAGAATTTAAAATCCCCTGGTACTCTGAGATCACCCGTGAAAGCTTTCTGCCGCGGATATACCTCATGGCATAAAAAAGCCTATCCCGGGTATCTTTTCCCAGGCCATAGACGGGAACAATACCCGGGTGCTCCAGGCATCCAGTCACCTCGCCCTCGAGATGAAACAAAGCCTGGGTCAGGTTCTCGTTTGCCCTTTCGGGCTTGATATACTTGGCGACCACGGTCCGGTTGAGTTCCGTATCCCTTGCGAAATAGAGTTCGCCCAGGTTGCCCGCGTCAAAAAACCCTTCTCTTACAAAACGATCCTTGACCTGGATTTCATGCTCCCCGGGTTTGGAAGGGTTGACCAGTGGAGATTCATTCGAAAGATGCGATTTGGAAAAGTGGTCTTCCAAGCCCAGTTTTTTTCGTTGAGTCAGGGCGCTATCCAGGGTTTGTTGCAGGTCATTGTCGCCCAGGTGGTCAAGGTCACTTTCCAGGTCCTTGGCGATGTGCAGTGAGGCAAGGGCCTTCCCCGAGTCTCCTTCCTGCTCTATATGGGCATGTACCGCGACCTGGAGGCCGTTTGCCTGCTCCACAGTAAGGGCTTTCTGCTGGATTAATATCTCCGCCAACGGCTTTGACTTGTCAAACAACCACTCTGTGAACGCCCTTATCACCTTTTCCTTGGATAAAATTCCCAACTGAAGGCCAAGGCCCGCAAAGATAAGGTTATGCTCCGCAAGGTTGATAGGTTTTGAAGCCATAGGAGATACCCCTGGTTTTCATGGAAACAGATCCCTTCCTATCAGTATAAATCAAGTATTCACAATGTCTAAAAAAATTGCGCATCCAACAAAGGCCCCAAGGGTACCGCTTTTTGTTTTGCAACGGGAATGCGAGTTGGTATTTTAAGCTATTATCAGGGATGGTTTATCAAGATAAAAAATATCTTCATCAGGTTCGGGTGTCACCTATTGACACATCACTCACAGGGGCAGGATGAACCAGGAACTTTGGCAAAAAATACATGAGTTCGACCTCGACAAGCCCCATGGTGAATACGGATTTTCAACCAGGCTCGCGATGGAGAACTTCTGGACCCAGGAATTCACCAGGCAGGCAATCCTGGAATACAAGAAGTTCATGTTCCTTGCGGCGATATCCGACCTCATGGTTTCACCGTCCAAAATAATCGATGTCGTCTGGCACCAGCACCTGGTCTTCACCCAGTCCTACCAGGAATTCTGCAACCTGCTGGGTAAACAGGTTCAGCACCTCCCTTCAACCCGAAACAGGGAGGAATTTGAAAAGTTCAGGCAGGCAAAGGAGCGCACCGCCAAATCCTATGAGATGAACTTCGGGAAACAACCAGAAATCCTCTGGGCCCATCATGACATGTTCGAAAGCCTAAACCTAGAAAAAGCGAAATACAAGCTACGGTCCATCATCATCTTCGGGATCCTGGCCTTGATTTGCATGTCGATTCCCGCGTACTTCCTGCTGCAACCGCTATACATCCACATCGACAACCCGGATTTCATCTCGGGTTTCTTCATGATCACCGTTTTCGCGATAGCCGCGCTTGAGTTTTACAACAGAGGCGAGCTGGAAAATATCGTCGATTACTTCGACAAGAACTCCTTCATCCACAACCTTCAACCCATGGAACTGGTCTATCTAAAATCACAAAAAATCTCCGAGGTGATCCACGGCACGGTCAATCAACTTGTCGTGAATGGCGCGATCAAAATAAACACGAACCACTCCATCGAGGTCGACAAAACCAAACCCGTGGCCTGCATCACCCAAAAACAAACCGTTTTCACTCTGGGAGAACTTGGAAACACATTCTACCCCAACCTCCTGAGGGAACTAGCCGCCAAGCCAATCTTCTCCATGATCCCAAACTGCATGGATGCCTTTGTTAAATACTTCAACAAATCCAAGAAGTTCCAATCCATCTTCCTTGTGAACTTCATCACCCTCGGATTGTTCATACTCCTGGCATT
>SXGQ01549957.1_pt1 | contig 17232 bp, 16 predicted proteins | sample 3178371 | NCBI WGS metagenome assembly SXGQ01 (sample SAMN11356859, study PRJNA531348) | freshwater metagenome | isolation source: freshwater sample F1-20 | place: China: Fuxian Lake, Yuxi | collected 2017-12-25 | reverse complement strand
CCCAGCGCCGTGGGTTTTGGGCCCGGGCTTGTTGGTAGACCGCATGACGCCGCTCAAGAATATCCCGATCACGTCCGTCGTGGCGATCCGCGGGGCTGATGTAGCGAATACCGCTGTGCAGATGCTCGTGGTTGTACCAGTGTACGAACCGGCTCGCCCAAGCTCGGGCGGCACCCAGATCTGCAAACCCTTTGACCGGAAACTCGGGCCGATACTTGGCGGTGCGAAACAGGCTCTCGACGAAAGCGTTATCGTCACTCACCCGTGGGCGAGAGTACGAGGGCTTGATCTGCAACCAGAACAACATCGCCAAGACCGTGGTCGCCTTGAAGGTCGAACCGTTATCGCCGTGCAAGACGGGTTTGGCTTGCAGGGTATGAATATCCTCGGCCAGCGCTGTGCGTTTGACCAGGTGCGTGGCATGCGCGGAGTCGTCCGTATCGTGCACCTCAAAGCCCACAATCTTGCGGCTGAAGACGTCCAGAATCAGATACAAATAAAACCAACGACCGGCGACGTCGGCGGGCAAATACGTCATATCCCAGCACCACAATTGTCGCGGCGCCGTGGCCACGTGCGTGGTCGGTGGCTTGCTCGGGCGCGGCGCTTTGGCCCGCCCTCGGTGTTGATTCTGTCCATGGGCACGCAGCACCCGATGAAAGCTCGATTCGCTGGCCAGATATACCCCTTCGTCTGCGAGCGTCGGGACGATGCGCGCGGGCGGCATGTCGGCAAATCGCGACTCGTTGGCAACGCGCAGCAAAGTCTCCCTCTCATCGGCACTCAACGCATGAGCGGGCGTTGGGCGCATGGCGAGCGGGCGACGGTCACCTTCGGTGAGTCCGCCGCCCAGCTTCCAGCGCTGCAGCGTTCGCACCGTGATTCCTACCTCGGCACAGGCAGGTTTCAGGCGTGCGCCATTGCGGTGAGCCGTTTCGATGTCCTGGGCCAGGACGGAGCGATCTTCGAGACCGATCATTCGGCCTCGCCCTTGTCTTTGTTGAAGACCGCCTCGAGCTTTCGGGACAGCACAAGCAGCGCTGCCGTTTCCGCCAGCGCTTTGTCCTTGCGGTGCAACTCGCGCTCCAGTTCCCGGATGCGTTTGCGATCCTGCTTGGTTTGCTGGGGACTGGCTCGAGCCTCCTCCGGTTCGGCCAGCGCCTGGGTGGCACTGTCGCGCCACTGCTGCAACTGCAGCGGATATACCCCGTGCTCTCGGCACCAGGCATTTCGAGCCGACTCGTCCATCGCAGCTGTCGCAAGCACCGCTTCGAATCGGGCCCGCGCTGACCAGGCTCGCTCGCGAGCGGGCCTGGTCAGAGAATCGCTGCGCCACCGCTCCAAAGTCTGTGCAGCCACACCGAGCTCCCGTGCCAGTTCCGCCACCAGTGCACTTTCCGGCGGCAGCATTCGCGCCACCGCCCGATCCCTGAAGGCTTGTCCGTATCGCGCCATGTTCGTTCCTCATCATCGCCCCCAATTATCAGTTCCTATCGAGGCGACAACAATTCTGACGCGGGGGGAGATCGTGGACTACCACTAGGAACGCGAAACATGGCAGTAGACGAAACGTAATGGACTACCGACGCGAGATAGATGGCCTGAGGGCGATTGCCGTGCTGCCAGTGATGCTGTTCCACGCTGGCATTGGGGCGTTTGGTGGCGGTTTTGTCGGTGTGGATATTTTCTTCGTGATCAGCGGCTACCTCATTACAAAAATTATCCTGAATGATCTTGCGCGCGGAAAATTTTCGATTATTGATTTTTATGAGCGTCGCGCGAGAAGAATTTTGCCGGCATTGTTTCTTGTGATGCTCGTTTCCATCCCTTTCGCATGGCTCTTTTTGACCGCACCTGAATATAAGAATTTTTCGCGTAGCCTTATTGCGGTGTCTATTTTTGCGTCAAATGTCTTGTTTTATCGGGAGAGCGGCTACTTTGATACGACTGCAGAACTTAAACCGCTGCTACACACATGGAGCTTAGCAGTCGAGGAGCAGTACTATCTCGTTTTTCCAATTATTCTGATGTTTATTTGGAAACGGGCCCGACGGTGGTTATTCGTATCACTTCTGATAGGGACCGTCACCAGCCTTGCCTTTGCGCAGTGGGCGGTATATACAAAGCCTGCGGCTGCCTTTTATTTGCTGCCAACGCGCGGATGGGAATTGCTTGTTGGCGCGCTCGCAGCAGTTTATCTCTCGCAAACTTCGCGTCAAGGTTTCGGCAGAACAGCTGGCGAAGTAGGTGGATGGTTGGGGGTCATACTCATTTTTTATGCTGTTTTCTCATACAATAAAGCAACTCCCTTTCCTGGTTATTATGCTCTTGTGCCGACCCTCGCTACCGTTTTGATCATTGTGTTTGCTACCGAAAATAATACGGTGGGGAGGTTTATCGGAAACAAGGCCTTTGTTGCCCTTGGATTAATCAGTTACAGTGCTTATTTGTGGCATCAGCCATTATTTGCATTTGCCAGGCACGGGGGAGCGGAAGCGTCCGATCGCCACCTCTTCATAGTTCTTCTGGTGATTGCTTTGGCACTGGCGTTTTTCACCTGGAAATTTGTGGAAGGGCCGTTCAGGTCGCAAGGAATAATCAAGCGCGCACTATTTTTAAAGATTGTTATCGTTGGCGGTTTGTTTTTTATCGGGTTTGGTTACTACGGACGCGCAAACGAAGGTTTCCCGGAAAATACGATTATCCCCGATTCAGGGCAGGCCAAGCTCACCGACAGAAATTTTGTGGTTCTTGGTGACTCGCACGGCGAGCACCTTATTTCTGGCCTCGTATCAATAACAACTGGCAGGGTCGAAAACTTTACAAGTGTTGGCTGTATTCCATTCCGGAATGTTGACAGGTATGACTCGCGATTCGCTCCTGGCGAATGCGCTAGAACGATCAACTCGTGGCTTGACAAAATCATCAAAGACGACCCCGGCGCGGTAATCATATTAAGCGCTATGGGGCCGCTTTACCTTGATGCAGTGCCGTTCAAAGGGAAAGATGTCGCCCGCGTGACCGGTTTGGGGGTAGAGCTTATTACTGACAAATCAATCACGGACAGATACAAGGTATTTGAGATTGGTCTTCGCCAGACGCTTTCTGAGTTGTCATCGCTTAGAAAATCCAACGTAATTTTCGCGATTGATGTTCCTGAACTAGGAATAGACAGCGGCTGTTCCAAAGGCTCAAAAAAACTATCAATCGGAAAATTCGTTCTTCGTGACCTGGTTCCGGCTGCAGACGCACAAAATTGTGTTGTCCCGCGACAGGAGTATGAGGATCGAGCCGTTTCTTACAAGAAACTGGTATCGGATGTTGTCGCTGAGTTTCCAGCAACCCGTGTGTTTGACCCAACAGACTCATTTTGCGACTCCCGATTGTGCCGGGGTTACGATCCTCAGTATGGCTTTTTATACCGTGACGTTGATCACCTGAGTGCCTCGGGTAGTCGGTTTTATGCTGAACGCCTAGCAGATTTTATTCACCGAAAATAATGTGTCTGTCATTGCACTGAAGGCTGCCGGCTTTCGCTCGGGCGATACCGCAGAACCATCAGTGTGATGTCGTCGTATTGCGGCTCGCTACCAGCGAATTCGTCAACGGATAACATCACCCGATCAATCAGGGTTTTTACCGTTGGAATGGAGGTATTTCTACACACGGTCTCAAGCCGATTGACGCCGAACATCTGCTGCTGCGCGTTATGCGCCTCGGTGATTCCGTCCGTGTAAAGCATCAACGTGTCACCGGGCAGCATCTGTAGGCGCGTCTCGTCATAAACGGCTTCCTCGATGACACCCAGAACGAGCCCGGTGGACTGGTCCAGCCGTTCCAGTTCGCCGGAGGCCCGCCGTAGCAGGGGCGGATTGTGTCCCGCGCTACTGTAGGTCAGTAATCCAGTCTCCAGGTCTAGCAGTCCAATGAATAGCGTAGTGAACGCGACAGCATCGTTCGACCGCGAAAGAGCCACATTCGCCGCAGCGAGCCCGGCTGCCAGTCCACCAAACGCTTCGCTCGCCGCGGTGACCAGTGACTTGCTGGTCAACACGAACATCGCCGCAGGAATCCCTTTTCCGGACGAGTCGCAAATCAAAAACATGAGCTTTCGTCCGGAGTCGAATAGCCGAAAATCGTAGCTGTCGCCGCCGACCTCTTTGGCCGGGCGGGTGAGGGCTTCGATTTCAACCTGTTCTCGTATCGGGGCTAACGTTTTTCGGTCGGGCAACATGCTCAACTGCAGCGAACGTGCAACTGCGACCTCCTCTCTGAGTCGAAACAGGTCGGATCGCTCGGCCAGTGCCTGTCTGACGGTTTCTAGGTCTGCTGTGCGCTCGGCGAGTAGCGTCGCCAATCGGGTTTGTTGCGCTTTCACCCTATCGCTCATGAACTGAAATGCGCGGGCGAGCGGTGTATCCCTCGGGCGATCCGGCTGATCTGCTGACTGCTCTTCGGTAATCACGACCCCGGACAACATTTGCAGCACCGCGACACGCTCGGTGTCATCGAGTGTCTCCGCCAGACGCCGCAATTCACTCTCAATCATCTGCCGCTCACGACTGTGCGAAACGGTTGCGGCGAAGGCGAGTCTGTCGCGCTCGATTGCCGCTTGGCGCAGGCGTTCAACCGCCTGATTGATTCGACCCAGATCATCGGTTCGAGTGGCCCCGATTGCCGGTGCATGCAGGTCAAGACGGGACAGTGAGCGCGTGAGTCGATCGACCTCATCAAGCGGCGCAAGTTCACGTCGAAGCACGGCAAGCAGAAGCCCTACAAAAAGCGCGAATCCAATCAACACGACAAGCGTGACCGTGTAGTCGAGCAGGTTCTCAGAGGCGATCTGACCGTTATCCGGTCGAATCAGGAGGAGATTCCCCAGTCGCCGTCCTGTCATGTCATCAAGCGGCGCACGTACAACCTCATACAGCACGCCCTCAAACGATACAGTTTGATGAGCGGGGCCCTGAATCACGGTATCGACCAGTCTATCCAGCGCGTCCGGCGCTCGTCCGATGAGGGTGCGCCCATCAAGGTCGACAACAAGAACCTGTCCCGAGTGCATCGCCTCGATACGGCTGGCGAGCACTCGAAAATCAACGCTGGCAAGCAGCACTGAGTCGGGCGCGAGGGTGAGCCCAGCGGCCAGGCGAAGCCTTTCTTCGTTGAGAGCGCCGCCCGCCGTGGCGACAAGTCCAACGCCCGACCCAAGCTTGTGAATATGCGCAACCTCGGTGGCAGGACTCGTTTCAGTTGCTGACGGTGATCGATCAAGGATCGAACGTTGGAGCTTTCCCGCCGGGTCGTATACGGAGATCCGCACGCCTGCGTCAGGATGCGTCGCCCGATTCGTCAAAACGAGATCATCTGGCCCCAGACGACCTGTCGAGACGGCGGACTGACGCTGCAGGCTCCGAAGAACCGTTAGCAGTTCATCGCCATGTGACCTGATCATCTCTGCCGTGCTTACGGCAAAGGTCTGAGCGACATAGTTGCTGAAACGTTCTACGCGCGCAGTGCTGAGCGCGGCAACGAGTAGCGTCCAGATCGCGCCACCCGTCAGCGCGGCAAGAACAACGGTGAGTAGAAGTCGTCGCGCCAGTGAGCCTGTGATCATTTCAATCGGTAACCGAAGACGATCTCGCAGGCCACCCCTTGGACGCTGCAGCGTACCGATTGTCACCGTCGGCCCCCTGCGGGTCGACGCAGACGAGAAGCGAGCGCTGCGATGACGGATACAAACATGGCGGTTGCGATCGGGAAATAGCTCGATGCCGAGACTGCCGTCACGCCTGCCAGTCCGGAAACCATCAAACTCAACCCCACGCTTCGGATCACGAACCGCTGACGGGGAAACACTTGCCTGGGGTTGGCAGACCGTGCTGACGCGGTGGTGGCGCGTTCTGGAACGGTTAGAGCTGTCCATGCAACAGAGGATCCGGCGATAACTGCGATAGCCGGGCCAAGCATGATGGAGACCAGTACGGCATCCGTCGCGTTGAACAGGTAGTGGAGAACAAGGCTGGGTACCCCGCAGGCTGCCCCAGCCAGCATCGCCACCCAAACGGCCTTGGCACCCAGCGAAAACGGCAGACTGATACCGGTTACCAGCGCAACCAGGAACATCGACAGGCTCAGATAGCGGCCGGAGTCATCGAAATCGATTATCAGGATGGACACCAAATAGACAACGCTGATCGCAAGAACAGAAACCGAGAGCACCAACTGAACGAGGAGGGAAGGCGCTTGCGGAAGCAGCTGGCGCGACGAAGCGAACGCAACGTCCTCGCTGCCTGACAGGAGCGCTGGCAGGGCTGTCGCGGTAACGAGCAGCGCCACGACCGACGCGATGGTCAGTATCTCCACAGGCGAGTGGGTCATTACCGCATACAGGATGACAGGTAAGCTGGCCACAAACAGGGCGATGAAAATCACGCGAGTCAGCGCGTTCCGGCTACTGGATAAGGCGGGTATCTCTGTCGACGCGGTCTGCTGCATCCACAGGTTGAAGGTGACCGCGATGCAAAACCCGCTTACAACACGTGGCAGCGCGACGCCGGCAATGCTGGTGATGAAGCTCGCAGCTGAGAGGTAAGCGGCTGCGCACACAAAACTCAGCCCGGCGAGTTTCAACAGGTAGGCGCGACGCCTTTGAGGCGGCACCGATACGTTGCTACCCAGCCACCAGCCCAACCCGGTGCATCCCAGCAGTGCGGCCATGCGCCATGGAAACGGGACCGCGAGCCAGGTCGCTGCTTCACCTAGAGCAGACATGAGAGCGAGAAGCGCCGCGAATTCAATGAGGAGCAGTAGACCCATTGGTATGAACGATGCGCTGCGAGACGCCGGCGGGAGGGCGGCGATTTGAGTACCGAAGCGGTATCTACGCGAGAGATCATCAGTCAGCGCAGCCGCCTCGGCAGACTTCTCCGCTGCATGGCGTTCCAGATACCGACGCCGCCAGTTGATGGTGTCCCAGATTCGCGCCGCGCGATCAAGCGCGAAATTATGGTGGGCCGCGTAGCGCTGGATCTCCAGGCTGCCTTCTAAGTGAAGGCGGCTCATCCAGTTTCCTCGGCGTGCGGCATTCTGAAAGCGGCGGATTGCCAGATGTGGAGCAAACACGAGCCGCGCGAGCAACTGGTCTAAGGTGACCCACATGAGGAGGGCGAAGAGCGTAGCGCCGCTCAGTGCGAACAGCAGAACCCGGGTAGTTTGAGCCGGGTCCTCAGTCGAGAAAGCGAGAATGAGCAAAGGGCCACGACGCCCGGGACCCTCCAGGATTCTCCCTGCGGTGATCGTTTGCCCCGATAAGGTGATAGTTGCGATGTCATCGCCCTTTGGCGGAAACTGCTCTGCAGGCAGCGTACGCAGCGCTTGAATCTGCTGGGCAGAGCCCGCCGTTTCGACACCCGCAGCGGCAACGACCTCCCCAACACTGCTGACCACGCTGATCGACGCCAGCTGCCGATAGGCCTTGAGAAGCATTTCAAGCGCTGCCGGGCTGGCAACAATCAGACCATCGGCTCGTTGGCTACCCAAAGCTGTCTGATCGGGCGAAATGAGGCTTGCGGCAAGATTCTCTGTGATGACCGTGGCGTGTCGCTGATAAGTGCGCTCGCGATCGGCCGTCAGGCGAGACGCCGGGGTGATAGCGATCACGGCGAGCAGGACCATAACCAGGGCTGACAGAGCCGCAGCACTCCAAGCAACAGTGACCCGAATCCGGATTCGATCGACCCGCAGCATCGGGCGCTCGACGGGTGTTGTCATCGCGCGGCAAGATCCTGCAAGCGGTGTGCGGCCACTTGTAGCCGCGAGATCACGTCGCTCATGTCCTCCGTGAGCCCCTCAGGAGGCTCACCTTGAGGATTTTCGGCCCAGACCGGTGTGGCGCTTGAAGGGGTGCGCTGGAGCACTTTCCTGGATAGCCAAAACCCCTGTCCCGCGATCACGACCAAAAGAAGCAGCAGCACCGGAGTCACCATCCTGAGCGTCGATTCAATGAGCAAATAGAAATCGGTCATGACCGCCCTGGTGCTGACCAGAATGACCAGCCGACACAGATCCTGACGATCTTCGCTTTGAACCGGAAAAATGAAAGTGCGAGCAGCGGGCGAATCAGCGGGCTCGCGAAATATCACTGACGCTGCATCTTGAACTGCATTCTGGTTTGCGCGCGTGCCGACCAGCCGGGTGTTGGTATCCGCAATGATGGTCTGGTCAGGCAGTTGCACACTGACCCTGATGATGTCGGGATCCCTCACCCATCGTGCATGAATCAACTGCTGAATCGACTCGGCAGCAAGAAGCTGACCGTGCTGATGAAACTCGGATTGGATGACGCGTGTCGCCTCGCTGGCGATCAGCGCCACAGCCGTTCGTTGCTCCGTTTCGGTCCGGCGCTCGATCCATAGTGCGGTGCCGAGTGCGAAGGCCGACAACGCGCCGGATACCACTGCACCCACGGCTAACGATACGAGTGTCGCAAGAGAGAGATGTCTAAGCACGATCATTAGCCAGGAGAAACACTGCGGTGGTGCGGTTTATGCCGTGCTCGCGGTCATGACGAAGCTCGTCCGAAAGCGAGCGTGCGAGAAAAAGTCCTAACCCGCCTATGTGCCGTTCGTCGAGCGACGCATCGAGATCAGGAGATGGCGACTCCGTAAGGTCAAACGGTATGCCCTCATCTTCGATTACCAAGATGATCCTGTCACCGGCAAGCGTGAGTCGCACCGAAAACCAACCCGTATCGTCTGGCTGCTGTCCGTGCGTTACGACGTTGATGATCAGTTCCTCGAGAACCAACCGCAACGAATCTGCCAGACGCTTACTCCATGCGCTGGCCGTTGAAAAACGATCAAACTCGGATAGCGCGTGCGCGAGCCCCGCAGCGCTCGCCGCGTAGGTGGCCTCCAGAGAGGTGACTGCGGCATTGGAATGCATGCTAGAAGTCGCGCTTTGCCTCGGCCCGTTCATTGTTGCACAATCGGACGAGTCCATCAGCCAAGCGGAAATCGGTCCATGAGCACTGCACTAGCCATTTTTTCACCTGTAGGGCGTATCGACGGGACCAACGCCGCTGCGGTCGAGGCAGAGCTCAAATCGATCCTTGAAAGCGAAGGGCCGAACCTGATCCTGGACCTGTCTGGTGTCGACTATCTGAGTAGCGCAGGGCTACGGGTAGTGTTGGTTGCAGCAAAGTCCACCCGAGCATCCGGCGGCAAGCTGGTCCTGGCAGGGCCGCGACCCGCCATCTCGGAAATTCTTGCAATGAGCGGGTTCGACCGCATCATTGAGATCGCACCGGATGTTGAAGCCGCCAAGGCGGTACTCAGCAAACCCTGATCGGATTCGGACGTGCCTCAGTTGCCAGGCCGACCTGGTGAAGTTTGACGGGGGGCGGTCGATGACTGCGACGGCGTACCGCTATTGCGCACAGGCGAGCCGACCGGTGCTGAAGGCGAAGTCGTGAAGGAGGCTGCCGACGGACGAGTGCTCGGTTGAGCCGGGACTGCGGCGGCTGGAGTCACTGCCGGCTGCGCTGGCGCGACAATCGGGGCAAGTTCTGCAGCCCCCGTGCGCGCGGGTTCGCCGACCACGGTCGGACGAATCAGGAATAACCGCTCGCGCCGCTGTACCTGAGTGCTGGTGTTCGAGAATAGCGCGCCAATCAGCGGCAGGTCGCCCAACAGCGGTACCTTGTCCACGCCGCTGATGGTCTGAACCGAGTTGTAGCCGCCAATCAGCAGGCTTTCGTCCCGCATGACGCTCGCCTCGGTGCTGACAGTGCCGCGCCTGACCGTAGGAATATTTCCCACCGGGTTTTGCTGCTGGATCTGACCGTCTTCGATATCGACGCTGAGCCTGACCTTCTGCGAACCGCCTTCGCCGACCACGCGGGGCGTCACCCGCAGGGTGGTGCCCGCGGTGACCGGGGTGACCAGGGCGGCACGCTCGGACGTGGTCTGGATATAAAACGTTTCGGACAGATCGATGACTGCACCGATATTTTCCGTCGTGAGAATCGATGGCCGCGCCTGGATGCTGGCATCGCCCTGTTGCTCGAGAAGCCTCAGGCGCGCCACAAAATATTCGGCGGAATTCGCAACGATGGTGCTGCTTGGGTTGATACCCGCACCCCGCGCAGCCTGAATAATCGAGATGGCGCCGGTTGTCTGGCTGGTGTTGCCATAGCCGACGGCGGTGCCGCCGCCGCGACCCACGCTGCTCCAGCTGATGCCGAGTTCCTCGAGCCGATTGGTGTTGACATCGATGATCAGCGCCTCGATCTCGATCAGCTGTGTGGGCACATCGAGCTGTGCGATGAGTTCTGCATAGATGGGAATCCGGTCGGGTGTGTCTTGCACGATCAGCGCGTTGATACGCGGATCGGCCTGAATGGAGGGGCGAAGTCGACCAAGACCAACATTTGGAAGCGAGCCCGCCTCGGCCTGGCTTGCCTGCCGCGCGGCAGGCACTGGCGCCGCGGCTCCAGGCGGCAAGCCTTCATTTGGCCCCCCCGGGGCAACAGCAAGCCGGCTGGCCAGCGCAGTGACCGCCGGGTTCAGCTGCGTGTCGGTCGCCGCCAGGTTATCGGCCCCTGGGCCGCGTTGCCCGATTGAATTATTGGTGCCAAGAACCAGATTGCGCAGAATCTGCGCGATACCGGGAGTGACGATTTGACGATCACGAAAGGTGATCGCGCGATCCTCGACCGATGCATGCTTCAGCCGAAAGACTGCCACCTGTTGTCCACCAGGCGTACGGGGCAGGGCCTTGATGGTTGACTCAACGAGCTGCACATACGCTGGAGGTCCCGAGACAATCACGATGCCCTGGTCAGGGAGATCTCCCCAGCCGAACCGAGGGTCAAGCACCTTTAGATCGGTGAGGACCTGCTTGAGCTTGTTACCCGGGCCGGTCGCCCCGCCCGCAATGGATCTGACAACCATGTCCTGCGTACGGGAAACGAACAGCGTGCCCGCGTGCGTGAACCAGACAAACCCGTAGGTGCTTCCAAGGCGGTCGATGAATTCAGTAGGACTCGCCGTGGTGAAGCGTCCGCTCACCGACCCCGAGAGATCGTCTGGCATCTGAACCGACAAGCTGAAGGCCGCAGCAAACTCACGTAACACCGTGCGAAGCGGCTTGCGCTCCGCATAAAAAGTAAAGGTGGAGTCTTGCCACGGTGGGGGCCCGGCGAAAGACGGTGCAGGGGACAGAACCGCCGTGGCGGCAAACATTGCTGCGAACCAGATGAATTGGAGGCGAAGGGCGGGTAGTCGGCGCACGCTCAAAGCACTCCCCGCCAGAATTCCACTTCATTGACGATCACAGATACCGCCTTATCGAGTTCTTCGGTGCTGGACTGAGCCTGCACGCAGGACTGCAGCTTGAGAACTGAACATGCCGGATCGACCACTGGACCCGCCGCCGCCTCAGCCATTCGGCCCGTGGAGATCGCAAGCGCTTTTTGAAGTAACGCCTCGCGCTCGGCCGGTGCCTGAGGCACATCTCTAACCCTTGCCTCTACCAGAATCAAACCACTTTGGAAGGGTACCAGATGAACCCTGACCCGGTCGATAGTCAGCGACAGTTGGCTAGGGGTGGCGGCCGGTGGCAGCTTCAGCCCGTTGGCGGCAGCCCACTGCTGGATCAACGCTGACATTGAATCTTCCTCATAGGCCTTCTGAATTGGCGGATCGCGTAGCGGATTGAGAACCGAGTCGGCGAACGAGACGCAGGACTGCAGCAACGGGCTCGATCAGGTCACTCGGGATGTACTGGTCGACATCGGATTGTTCAAAAAGTGCTCGCGCGACCGGAATATCCTGCATGACAGGGACCCCGGCTTCACGTGCTGCGCTGACCATGCGCTCGGCGAGCGATCCTTCGCCCTTGGCGATCACCATGGGAAGCGGGGTGGATTTCTCATCATAGAGAAGCGCAACCGCAAGATGCGTCGGGTTGGTGATGATCACCGACGCACTCCGGCTGCGCTGAACCGCGCCCTCTGCCACCATTTCCTGGTAAAGCTGGCGGCGATGGCCTTTGACGTGCGGGTCGCCCTCCATGGTCTTGTATTCCTGCTTCACCTCGTCCTTGCTCATCATCAGCTGCTTGGTGTGGAGCTTTCTCTGCCAGATCAGATCGGCAAGCGACAGCGCCACATAAGTGAGCCCCACGTAGATGATCATCTGCTTGATAAGCTGGCCCACCAGCACACCCAGCTCTTCCACGCCACGGTCCGGAACGAACATCAGGAGGGGCAGGCTATCCAGAACCAGAATCCAGACCACCACGCAAAGCACGGCCACCTTGAAGTTGTTCTTGATGAATTCCACCAGACTCTTTTTCGAGAACATGTTCTTGGCGTTCTCGATGACATTGAGTTTCTTGGCCGAGGGCTTGAGCGCCTCAAAGGCAAACAGCACGCCGGTTTGAATTGTCTCAGCGAAGACGCCAACGACCAGAACAATGGCGAGGAAGGGCCACATCAGACTGATGGTTTCGCGCATGACTTGCCCGAGCAATATCTCTGAGGTGGAGCGAAACTCTCCTCCCATCATGTCAATTGGCAGCACCAGGAGCTTGGCCAGGTCGGCGATGATGCTCTCCGAGTTTCCGACCGTGTAGGCAAACAGGGCAACGATCAGAAGCGTCTGGGTGAAGTCTTTGCTCTTGGCTACCTCACCACGGTCGCGCGCCTCACGAAGCTTTTTGTCGGTCGGCTGTTCGGTTTTTTCGCTCATCGCCCGCCCAGCCTTAGCAAGGGGTCTAGACGGTCGACCCAGGTCGCAAGTTCCCGGATCGGGGCAAGAGAATAGTCAAACATGGTCATTGAATAAATGACCAGTACGAACAAGGCAAGCGCGCTCTTGATCGGCATGGCCAGAAAAAATACCTGTAACTGAGGCGCGAATCGGCTGACCAGGGCCAGCCCGAGTTCGCTCATCAACATGGCGATCATCACCGGGGCAGCCAGCAACAGCGCGAGCATCACGAGTCGATTGAGCTGAACCATCAGAAGCGCTGCGGCTTCAGGCCCGATCACTGGCCAGAACTCGAGGGGCGACCAAAGCCGATAGCTGTCGTAGATGAGTCCCAGGAACACGTGGATGCCACCGCCCAGAAGAAAAAATGTGATGAATGCGAAGTTGAAAGCGATGCCAAGGGGCGAGGTGTCGTTCCCGGTCATTGGGTTGAGCGTGGCGGCCATGCTCGCACCACGCTGGTTGTCAATCACGAATCCGATGGCCTCAAACGCCCAGAACGGAATTGCGATGACGAACCCCAGCAACACGCCAATCACCGCTTCCTTGAAGACGAGCGCGAGAAGATGCGCGCCCGAGGGCCATGCATCGGTACCCGCCGGAAGGACAGGAATGAGCACGAAGCCAATGCCTGCGCTCATCGCAAAGCGGACCATGCGCGGGACCAGAGCCCGATTCATGAACGGCATCAGTATGAACAACGGTGAAATGCGCGCCGCGACGATAAAAAGGGAGAAAAGCATCCCCTTTAGCGCTTCGTAGCTGGGGATCTCGGTGGGAGGCACGCTGACGCTACCTTGTCAGGCGCGGAAACGAATCAAACACCGAGAGGGTGTAATTGAGCAGCTCCCCGCCCACCCACCCGGCGGTCAGGAACAGGGTAATGCCCACCGCAATCAGCTTGACCGCGAAGGATAGCGTCTGCTCCTGAATTTGCGTGAGCGCCTGCAGCAGGGAAAAAAGGGTGCCGACGATAGCCGCCACCATAATCGCGGGCAGCGAGAGCAGCATCGTGAGATAAAGCGCCCGCACGAGCGCGACAACGACTTCAGGAGCGCCCATCGTGCCCTCAGGTGTAGGTGAGGACCAGTCCGCGAATGAGCCGCGACCAGCCATCGACCATGACAAACAGAAACAGCTTGAGCGGCAATGAAATCATGACCGGTGACACCATCATCATGCCCATGGCGAGCAGGATGTTTGACACGATCAGGTCAATCACCACAAACGGCAGGAACAGCAGAAACCCGATTTCGAAAGCAGCGGTCAGTTCACTCACCATGAAGGCGGGCACCAGCACGACAAAATCCCGCGGGCTGACGTCGGCAGCGAGCTCCGGGCCCCACAGTTTTTTTGAGGTTTGCACGAAAAAATCGGTGTGCTCGGATGCGGTGTGGCGCACCATAAATTCCCTGAGCGGCTCGGCCCCTTTCCTGACCGCGGTGTAAAGGCCCTCGACCGATCGTGTGGCAGCGGGCTCGGCGGCCACCTCGTCGAATATCCGCTGCCCAACCGGGGCCATGATGTAAAACGTGAGGATCAGCGCAAGGCCATAAAGCGCGAGGTTGGGCGGGATCTGCTGAATGCCGAGCGCGTTCCGCACCAGCGACATCACCACCGCAATCTTCAGGAATGTGGTCGAGATGACCACAATGGTGGGCACCAGCGCGAGCAGCGCCAGTGCAAGTGCAAGGGTGATCGGATCGAAGGCGTTCAGTTGCATGGGGCTCGGGCGTGGCTCAGGAATGCCCGCCTGAGGCGGTCATGCGCGAGACCGACACTCCAAGCCGGCCATCAATCTCAACCAGCTGGCCGCTCCCAATCACCGCGCCGTTTGCACGGATCGTGAGGTATTCCTGCGCGGGTCGGTCGAGCGCAAAGGTGGCGCCAGGCTGGAGTGCCTGCAACTCGGCCAGCGTCAGCGTCTTGGTCCCCACGTCGAAGCTGAGGCGAATGGGGAGTTGATCAAGCGAGATTGGCTCATCGCCGCGGGTATCGGATTCGGGCATGTCGGTGGCTGTCCTTGAAGCGGGCGGGGCAGTGACGGTGATCTGATGGGCATCGATTCGAGCGGCGATCGTCCAGCTCGCCCGCGCATCGGCAGTGCCGTACACAAGCGTGATTGCGCCGTCGTCACCCAAAAACGGCTCGGTGACGAGAATGACGTCACCCTGGCGGATTGATTCAAGTCGGGAAAAAGGCAGCAGGGTCTCGCCCACCGACAGGCGAAGCGCAATCGGCAGGTTGAGGGATGCTCCGTTGTTGGCAGCGGTGCCAGCGCCAGCCGGGACGAGGCTCGCACACACCAGCAGACCCAGCGTATCCGCGCGCAGAACCCCAAGCACAACAGCGCCAGACTCGGGCCACATCAGTCGAACGACCAGTTGGTGGCGCCCTGCCATCGCAGGCGTCCCTTCGGGCAGTACACCGATGATTGCGGCACGCCCGCGGCCAAGGTCGGAAAGTCCATCACACAGCCAATGTGACGCCTGCGCGAGCGCTGCATCACGCCAGGCCGACGGCAACTCTGCGAGGTCACTGCCAAGCGACTCAGCGGCCCAGTAATCGAGTGCGCGTCGCGGAAGCTCGAGAACAAACTGCGCGCCGGACCACTCGAGGTGAACCGCAATCGGATCGACGATCTCCGGTAGGCTGGCATCCGGTGACATGGCCATGATGGCGAGTAGCGTGGTTCCGGACTCGCCGGGACCTGGGATGGACAGCTCCCCCAGTCCGGCAGCGATTGTGGTCAACGCCTGTGATTCGCTCGCTGACAAGCGCGGCAGTACCAGCGTTCTCATTCGGAGGGTGTCCTTGCGGGCAGGGCCCGGGCTTCAACGGGATCGCGTTCAGGAGGATCCATGGAGACCAGCCAGCAGGCGGGCTTTCGTAATGCATCAGCAAGCTGCTGTGCCATGTTGGACGCGTCACATGCGAGGCTATCGAACGAAGATTGGACAGTGCACAAAAAATCAGCAACCCATTCGCCATACGCAAGGTAGACCGACACCGTAACCCCGGGCAGGGCGGAATCGCTCAGTTCGACTCTGACCGCGCGCCGTCCTTGGCTGCCGTCGCTCACCGCGATCGTAAGTGCCATGGCGGTGATCGCCTGAAGCAGCTGCGGGTGATGTTCGCCGGCGCGTGGATCCGGTTGGCCAGCGCCCCCGCCCTCAGAGGCTGCGAGGGCACCACCGATGAGCGGGCCGTGCGCCGGCACACCAGGCGTTCGTGCATGCTGTTTGCCGTCGAGTTCTACGTCAAGTTCTTCGAACCCAAGCCCTTCGTTGGCGCCCGGCTTGTTCACTGTCCCAAGGAGGCTGAATGGACCGTCCGGTTCGACAGCCGGTGACTCCCCCGGTTCGGGGCCCTGACCTTGCAGGGCCGCGGCAAAGCGTTCAGCCAGCTTTTGATCAAACTCGTCGGGCGCCTGGAAAGCTGACGACTCCCGGCCTGAAAGCGCGCCGCCATGGCCAGCAAGCGTCCGCAGATCGAGGGTTACCGGACGCTCAGACATCGGGTTCCTCCGACCACTGCTCGCGTTCGCGCACGATGCCCGCCAACTCCTCGAATTCGAGCTCCTCGCGTCGCTCGAGCTCACGCGCGATGCCCGCGTGGTGACGGGTAACAAGTTCGGTGAATTTCTCGCGAGTGTTTCGGGCCTCACGAGCGGTGTCCTGAGCCTCGGTGTGGCGCACCTGCGCGGTCTCGCGTAGGGCGATTGCTTTCCTCAGATCTGCCTCGTGCTGGGCTTCGCTCGCTCGGAGAATAGCGATATCTTCATGAAGCCGAAAGATGTCGTTGACCTTGACTGCGCGGTTGAGAACGCGCCGGTACAGCGACTCCTCCTCGATTTTCGCGTAGTTGCGAAATTCGGCAAGGACGCTCTCCCGCTGCTGTTCTCCGCGATGCGCCTCGGAGAGTGCGCCGCGCGCCACCTGCAGGCCCGCGTCGGCCTGCTGCTCACGAAAGCGCTTGATCGACAGCAGTTCGTCGAGTGGCTCCATCAGGCGAGCCCTGTCTCAGTCGGGGGAACTTCAATGCCGGTGAGGGTGCTCAGGGCCGCCTGCGCCGTCGCAAAAGGTGATCGGTCGTCAGTGCGCTGTTTGAGGAAGTCGCGTATTGCCTCGATCTTGTCGATGGCTTCATCGGTGGTGGCATCGCCGCCGCGCTTGTATTCGCCAATCTTGACCAGCAGTTCCACCTCGGCATATTTCGCCATCAACTCTCGAAGGCGTCCTGCGGCCGAACGGTGCTCGCGACTCACCACCGCGTTTTGTACCCGACTGGTTGACGCGAGAATGTCAATCGCGGGATAGTGATTCGCAGCGGCCAGGCTACGGGAAAGAATGATGTGGCCGTCAAGGATGGAGCGAGTTTCATCAGCGATGGGCTCGGTCATGTCATCACCCTCCACCAGCACGGTGTAGAGCGCCGTGATCGAACCTCTGTCATT
>SXGQ01127635.1_pt1 | contig 17237 bp, 12 predicted proteins | sample 3178371 | NCBI WGS metagenome assembly SXGQ01 (sample SAMN11356859, study PRJNA531348) | freshwater metagenome | isolation source: freshwater sample F1-20 | place: China: Fuxian Lake, Yuxi | collected 2017-12-25 | reverse complement strand
CGACCTCAGCGCATCGTCATCGTCGGCGGCACCGGGGTCATCTCGGCAGCGGTCGAGAACCAGGTGCGCACCCTGTCTCAACCGTGGAGCGCCGATGTCGATCGCGTGGCCGGCATCGACCGCTATGACACGTCTCGCCAGCTGATTCTCGACGCGCAGACTGAGGTCTCCCTGGTCGGTCGGCCGGTGTTCATCGCCTCTGGACTCGACTTTCCTGATGCGCTCAGCGCCGCGAGCGCAGCAGGCGCCGCGGGGCTGCCGCTCGTTCTCGTGGGCGGCGTCAACGAATGGACGCTGCCGGCAGCGACGGCGACGCTCATCGACGACCTCGAACCGCCCCGCCTGTTCGTCGCCGGAGGCTGGGCCGCGGTCAGCCCGATCGCCATCAACTCGTTTCAAGGGCCGCGCAATCTGCGCGTCGTGCGCTTTGGCGGCGACGACCGCTATGAGACGAGTCGCTTGATCAACGACTACTTCTTCTCCGGCGACAACGCCGAGACGCTCGTGGCCAACGGCCTCGGTTTTCCTGACGCGCTCGCCGCCGGCCCCCTCGCCGCAGCCCTCGGTGTGCCCTTGGCGCTCACCCCGCCGAACTGCGTGCACCCCGAGCTCGCACGCTCTCTCGCCCGACAAGGCACCGAGCTCGCGACGTTAGTCGGCGGCCCCGGGGCGCTGAGCGCTCGGGTCGCCTCGATGGCTCTGTGCTGACACCGGCCGGGCGAGGCTGCGCACGAGAATCCACACGAGCAGGGCGTAGGCCAGCGAGCCGAGCAACCAGACGGCGTTCGGGCCCACCGGGCCCTGCCACCACCACTCTGCGCCCGCATCGAGGTTGATGCCCGCGCCGTCGATGCCCGTCACATAGCGGCGAATGTTGAGGTGCAGCGCCACAAAGTGTGCGCCCGCGAGAGCGGCGACGATCGCGAAACGCTGCGGCAGCGAGAAGGTCAGCGACTGCGAGGTGCGGGTGAGCACGAGCAGGCCGCCGAGCATGACGATGAGCGGCAGCAGGTAGCGCGGCTGCACCTGCTCGCCGACGACGTCAGACCCCGCTTGCAGCACGTAGACCGGCAGCGCGACGAGCACGACCACGAGGGCACCGAGCGCGAGCGCCTTGCGGCCCCACATGACCCCGATGCCGGCGAAGCCGACCGCCACGAACGCGGCGACCGTGGCGGCCGAGACGAGCGCGGGCATCGAGGTGTCGAGCCACCCGAGGGCCCAGTCGCCGAGCGTGCCCGTCCACAAGAACGGCACATTGAGCAGGTTGTAGGCGAACAAGCCGAAGCCCGAGAGCGCAGCCTCGGGTGCACCCGGGTCGGCAAGAGTGCCGGCCGTCGACACGTTCGAGCCGCCCGTGAAGCCGCTCAGGCCGGCTTGCGTCTGGCGCGACGACAGGAAGAAGGCGAGCGCGACGAGCCCCATGACGATCGGCAGAATCGCGTCGAGCGCGAAACGGCGGCTGCGCGCGACCGTCAGCACCAGCACGAGCACGATGCCGAGCCCCGCGTAGAGCGCCGCGTCGCCGCGGGCCCCCGACGCGATGAACACACTCAGCACGAAGAGCCCGCCGAGCGCGATCTTGCGGCGGCCCTGCGACTCGAACCAGCCCAGCAGCGCCAGCCAGCTCGACCCGACGCCGATCATCGCCCAGGCGCTCGGGTTGTTGGTGCCGAGCAAGAAGATGCCGAGCGGCACCGTGGTGATGAGCCAGCCCCACAGCAACGGGGCACGCAGACGCAGCGGCAGCAGCATCCACAGCGCCACCGTGACGGCCAGAAAGAGCAGCACGGTCAGCAGTCGCATCGCGAGTGCCGAGAGCTGAATGTCGGGGCCGGTCAGCACACCGGTGACCGCGTAGTAGACCGGTGGATACGCGCCGACGAAGTTGCCGCGATCGGTCTCGACCGTGTCGTCGATCGACCACGACCAGGTCTCGCCCTGGCACGCGGCGCTCAGTGTGGGGTCGTAGGCGAAGCACTCGATGTCGTCGAGCGCTTCGGGCACGATGCGGGTGTTCCATTCGCTGCCGGGCGCGCAGGTCTCATCGGCCGTCGGCCCCGCGCACCACGAGCTCACGAGGTGGAAGTCGTCGTCGGGCCCCGCACCGATCGGTGACGCGAACACCCATGCCGTGAGCGTCAGCAGCGCGAGCACGGGCGCCCATGCCAGCAGCGGGATGCGACGAAGCCGCTCGATCACGTTGGGTCCTCTTCATCGTCGAACGACATGAGCTTCACGTACTCGGCGACCATCGGCACGGTGCGACGCACCGTCGCGAAGTCGCCTTCGGCCACCACCCGGCCGTTCTCGACCACCGCGACCGAATCCGCCCGCTGCACGGTGCTGAGTCGGTGGGCGATGACGATGATCGTGAGCTCGCCGCTCAGGGAGCGCAAGGCGTTGCTGACGACGGCCTCGGTGGCGGCATCCAGCCCGCTTGTGGCCTCATCGAGCACGAGCAGCCGCGGCGGCACGTAGAGCGCTCGCGCGAGCCCGATGCGCTGCACCTGGCCCCCGCTGAACGCGTCGGACTGCGCGCCGACCGGGGTGTCGATGCCCGCCGGCAGCGAGTCGACGAACTCGAGCAGTTGGGCTTGCGCCAGCACGGTGCGCACGCGCTCGCGGTCGATGAGCTCGGGCGCGACGCCGAGGGCGACGTTGTCGGCGATCGTGCCGCTCACGAGTCCCGGCTTCTGCGGCACATACGAGACGAGCCCGGGGGCCGCGGCGCGCAACGCGCGGGGGTCGAAGCCGTCGATAAGGATGCTGCCCGACTCGGGCGCGCTGAGCCCGATGAGCAGTTCGACGAGCGTCGTCTTGCCGGCACCCGAGGGCCCGATGATGGCCGCGAAGCTTCCGGGGCGGATGCTCAGGCTGACGTCGTCGCGCACCCTCGCGTCGCTGCCCGGGTAGCGATAGCTGACCCCCTGCACCTCGACCGCGAGCGGTGCGTCGCCGCTCGGCACGGGCACGCCGCTCGGCGACGCGGGCACCGTCGGCAGCGGGGCGCCCCGCAGCTCGGCGAGCAGTGCGCGAGCCGAGGCCGACTGCTCGGTGTTGACCTTGAGCGCGGCGACCGCGGTCTGCAGCGGAAGGATGGCGCCCATGATGCGCACGGCGCCGGCGAGGAAGACGCCGAGGGTCGCGAGGCCGCTCGCGAGCTGCCCCGTGAGCAGCTGCTGGCCCACGAAGACGACGACGCCCAGAATGAGCGCGGTCTCGACGACGTAGCGAGGCATGCCGCCGAGGAAGGCGAGCGTCGCGCCAGAACGGGCTGCTCGAGTGCGCGACCGGCGGATGCGGTCGAGGTAGAGCTCGCTGCGACCGAGCACCGTGAGCTCGCTGTAGGTGTCGAGAGTGTCGCCGAGCGCCCCGAGCGTGAGCTTCGTGCCTTCAGCGGCGTCTTCACCGGCGCGCTTGAGCACGCGCGCGATGCCGGCCTGCATGCCGACGACGATGAGGGCGAAGTAGCCGAGCGCGAAGACCGCGACGAGCGGGTCGACGACGAAGAACGCTACCGCCACGATGACGAGCAAGAACCCCTCGACCACGATGCCGGCCACGTTGTTGAGCAGGCCCGTGAAGGTCCACTTGATCGACTCGGTGAGCGCGAACTGCAGCTCGTTGCGCGAGAAGCGGCGCACATGCGCGAGCGAGCCCGTCAGCAGGTGGGTCGCCAGCTCGGCCGCGTTGCGGGCCTCGATGCGGGCGATGAAGGCCGTGAGCGCCCGCGAGAGGCCGATTGCGATGCCCGCCTTGACGACGAACACGCCGAGCACGAAGAGCACGAGCAGTAGCAGGCCCTGGCCGTCGAGCTGAGGCAGCTCGACACCGAACACGACGGTCGCGCCGCCCTCGTCAGCGAACTGCGTCGCACCCAGTGCGGCGACGACGCCGACGAGCAGAATGCCGAAGACGTCGAGAAAGCCCACGATCGCCCGCGCGACGACGAGCCCCCAATAGCTGAGGCGCTCGCTCGATGTCAGCAGGGCGAGGGCAGAACGGGCGGCAGACAGCACCGGTTCAGCGTACCGGGGCGGGCGCAGCCACGATGGCGGCGCTGTCACTCAACACCGGCTTCGAGTACACGCTCACGACGAGCCAGACCAGCAGGCCGAATGCCAGTGAGCCGAGCAACCAGACCGCATTCGGACCGATTGGCCCAGCCCACCACCACTCGACTCCGGCATCGAGATTCGGGCCCGACTCGTCGATACCCGTCACGTACCGCCGAATGTTCATGTGCAGTGCCACGAAGTGGGCGGCAGAGAGGGCCACGATGACGAGCAGCCGTTGAACGCGGGTCAAGACGAGCGGACGATCGGCTGACACGAGCGTCACCACCGCAACGAGCAGAGCCACCAACGGCAGCAGATAGCGAGGCTGCACCTGCTCGCCCACGGCAAACCCTCCGGTCTGCAGAATCACCACCGGAATCACGACGAGGGCGAGAAAGACGAGGGCCACGGCCACTGCGCGACGCAACGTCGGTCGAGCAACACCGAGCGCCCCGACCAGCACGAACGCCGCCACGGTCGCCGCAGGCACGAACGCCGGCATCGACGTGTCGAGCCAGCCGAGCCCCCAGCGGTCGCCGAAGACGCCTGTCCACAACCGTGGCACGTTCAAGATGTTCGACGCGAGCAGGCCGAAACCGGTGAGGGGCGTGCCACCGTCGTCTGTCTCTGGTAGCACTGGTCCGACAGCTGGCCCTTCTGCAGATGGCGGGGGCTCAAGCGGGGCACCGGTGTCGGCGTCAAGAATCTGCCCTGCATAGCCTCCGAGACCGTGGCGAGCTGCGAACGCGCTCACGAAAATCGCCACCGAAACGAGAGCCGTGATCAGCGGCAGAATCGAGTCGAGGTAGAAGCGCCGCGTGTGCGTGAAGGCGACAATGCCGACGGCTCCCATGGCGATGCAGACGTAAATCGCGGCATCTGAGCGCGAACCGGCTGCCGCCACGGCGCTCACGACGAAGAGCGCGCCGAGGGCAGCCTTGCGGCGGCCCGCACTCTCGTAGAAGCCCATGAGGGCGACGGGCGCGGCTCCGACTCCGATCCAGCTCCACAGGCTCGGGTTGTTGGTGCCGACCAGAAAGAGCCCTAGCGGCACCGCCGTGAGCAGAAACACCCACGCCAGCGCCGGTCGGCGGTGGGCTGGCAGAGCGATAAAGAGTCCGACCAAGAGCAGCAGAAACAGCACGGCCGAGAGGCCTCTCATGAGCAAGGCCGAGGCGTGCAAGTCGTGCCCGGTGACTGATCCCGTCACGGCGTAGTACACCGGCGGATACGCTCCAATGGAGTTCAGCCGACCTGTCTCGACGAGATCGTCAGACGACCACGACCACTCTTCTCCCTGACATGCAGCGCTCTGCTCAGCATCAAAAGCGAAGCAAGCGATCTCGACGAGGGCTTCTGGAGCCCGATGGTAGGCAAAACCTGGTTCTGGCGGCAGGCACGTCTCATCAGCAGTCGGGCCAGCACACCACGAACTCACCAGGTGATAGTCATCGTCCGGGCCGGCGCCGATCGGTGAGGCGAACACCCATGCCAGCAGCGTCAGCAGCGCGACAATCGGCATGGCGACAACCGCCGAGGCCCTGCGTGCTGAATCAGACATGAAAGCTGGACCTCGAGGCTGAAAGCCAGGGACGATGAGAGAACAGTGACGACAGTTCGCTGACCACTGTACCGAGAGGTCTCAGAGATTGGTGCGACCGTAGTCGAGGTCTCCGCTCACGGCACGGCAGCCGGCGCGACGTGCGCCGGTCGCGAGATCGCGGTGATGAGGATGCTCACGAGCAGTGTGTAGGCGAGCGAGCCGAGCAGCCACACCGCCGTCGGGCCGATCGGACCCTGCCACCACCACTCGATGCCGGCATCGAGGTTGGGGCCAGACGCATCGATGCCGGTGATGTAGCGGCGCATGTTCAAGTGCAGCGCGGCGAAGTGAGCGGCGGAGAGCGCGACGATGACTGTCACGCGCTGCGCGATCGTCAGGGTGATCGGTCGCTCGCGCGTCGTGAGCATGATGAACCCTGCGAGCAGCACGATGAGCGGCAGCAGGTAGCGCGCCTGCACCTGGTTGCCGACGACGTCGCCGCCCTGCTGCAGGATGTAGAGGGGCAGTGCGATGAGCACGACGATGACCGCCGCGATGACGATCGCCTTTCTCGCCGACATGGCCGCGAGACCCAAGAACCCCACGGCGATGAACGCTGCGACGGCCGCCGTCGAGACGACCGCGGGCATCGAGGTGTCGAGCCAGCCGAGCGCCCAGTCGCCGAGCACTCCCGTCCAGAGCTTCGTCACATTGAGCAGGTTGTAGGCGAAGAGCCCGAAGCCTTCGAGCGCCGCCGCCGGGTCGCTCGCTGTCGAGCCGCGCAAGGGGTCGTCGTACGACTCGCCGGTGAACCCGCTCACCCCGCTGCGCGAGAAGTACGAGGCGATGAAGAGCATGAGGGCGATGAGACCCACGACGATCGGCAGAATCGAGTCGCGCACGAAGTGCCGTCGCCGCGCCGCCGTGAGCACCATCACGAGCGCGATCGCGAAGCCCGTGAAGATGGCCGCGTCGGCGCGCGAACCTGCCCCGATGAGCGCCGTCAGCACGAAGAGCACCGCAAGGGCTGCCTTGCGGCGCCCTTCAGCCTCGTAGTAGCCGAGCAAGGCGATCCAGGTCGAGCCGACGCCGATCCACGCCCACACGCTCGGGTTGTTCGTGCCGAAGAGAAACAGCCCGAGCGGCACCGTGGTGAGCAGCCAGCCCCACAGCAGCGTCGGTCGTCGATGCGCGGGCAACAGGATGAACAGCGCCGTCGTGATGCCGACGAAGAGCATGACCGTCAGCATGCGCATGAGCAACGCCGACGACTGAATGTCATCGCCGGTCAGCGAGCCCATGACGGCGTAGAAGAAGGGCGGGTACGACCCCGTGAAGTTGCCTCGATCGGTCTCGGTGAGCGCGTCGAGCGACCACGACCAGCTCTCGCCCTGGCACGCCGCGCTCTCTGTGGGATCAAAAGCGAAGCACGCGATCTCGGCGAGCGCCACCGGCACGTCGTACGTGCCCTGCACCGGGTCGGGCACGCAGGTCTCGTCGGCCGTCGGACCCGCGCACCAGATGCTCACGAGGTGGAAGTCGTCGTCGGGGCCGGCGCCCACGGGCGAGGCGAACACCCAGGCGGTGAGGGTCAGCACGGCGAGCACGGGCGTCAGCGCCAGGGCCCAGTGGCGGCGCAGAGAAGTCGGCATGGCGGAAGAACCTCGGGTTCAGAGGCGAGTGCCCCCCACTCGCGCTCGTTGACCGTATGCGTGCGCCCTATGCCGAACCTGGGCGCGCGTCAGCGACCGAGCCGCTTGCGCACGCGCGAGGTCACACCCGTGATGCCCTCGGCGCGCAAGTGGTGCAGGGTCATGCGCGCTGTGTGGCCGAATCCGGCGGTGCGGGCGGCCTTCGCGCCGACCCCCATGGCGTCGCGCCCCGCAGTCGCGTCGGCCGCGCGACGAGGGTTCGCGACCGCTTCGAGCACGGGCTGCAGCACGACCGACCACGTGAAGCGCTCGCGCACGCGGGCGACGTTCGCGCGCCACTGCTCGACCTCGGGCGAGTCGGCCAGCACGCGGGCCAGGGCGTCGGCGAGAGCATCCACGTCGTTCGCCGGTACCACGAGACCGAGGCCCTCTGCCTCGACGAGTTCGGCGAAGCCGTCGCCCTCGGTGACCACCATCGGCAGCCCCGCCCACAGGTAGTCGAGAATCCGGGTGCGGAACGAGAAGGTCGTCTCGACGTGCACGTGGTGCGTGCTGACGCCCGCATCGGCCTCGACGAGGTAGGCGCCTCGACGGTCGTAGGGCACCCAGGTGTCGTTGAAGACGACCTCGCGACCCTCGAGCCCCAGCTCGGTCGCGAGATCGAACGACTCGCGCACGATGCCCATCTCGTCGACTCCGGGGTGGCGGGTGCCGAGGAAGAAGAGGCGGATGCCCGTCACGCGCTCGCGCGCCACCCCCACCGCGCGAATCAGGGTGAGTGGGTCGAACCAGCTGTAGACCCCGCCGCCCCAGATCAGCACTCGCGAGTCGGCGTCGATGCCGGGTGTGACCCCGCGCATCCCACTGCCCGCGTCGGCGACGGGAGGGCTCGGCTCGAGCCCGAAGGGCACCACGGCGAGCAGGCCGCGCACGTCGGGGTCGTCGGCGTAGGTCGTGGGGCTCAAGCGGCCGAGGCCCGCGAGCTGGCCGAGGTAGAACAGCCGTTGCCGCTCGCTCGCGCACAGCACGAGGTCGGCGCGCCGCAACTGGTCGTTGAGCGCGTCGCGCGCCGTCGAGACCCGCAGCGCCCACGTCGACGGCGGCAGCTCGCGGCCCTGTTCGAGCATCTCGAGGTGCATGGGATCGTACGCGTCGGCGATGAGCATGCGGTCGGTGCGGGCGACAGTGCGAAACTGCGTGTTCGCGTAGCCCTGAAAGAGCACGACCTCAGCCCAGCGCTCGTGCACCGCTATGCCGCGCTCATCGCCCGCGGCGACGTGGAACATCTCGACCGGCGGCGACGGATGCTCTGCGCGCGTCGTCGACACCAACCGCACCTCGTGCCCCGCACTCTGCAGCGTGAGCGCCATGTTGAGCGCGCGAATGGCGGGGCCAGCCAGGGCCGCAGCCAACGGGTCGCCCGTGATGATGAGAACGCGGGTCATGCGGGGCGCTGGTCAGTCACGCCCGCGCCGCTCTCGACAGAGCTGCCCGCGGCCGCGAGCGTCAAAGACGGAAGCTCGCCGGCGGGGGTGACAAGATCGCGCACGACATCCAAGATGCCTCGACTGTATCGGCCGTACCGACCCGCGAGCGCACCGCGCATCACTGCCGGCACTCGCGCGATGCGAACCCGTGGCAGTCGTGACCGACGTGCTTCGTGATCGGCTTTGGCGTCGAGCTGCTGCTGCGCCTCGGGCGGCACGTTCAGGGCACGACCGCGTTCGGCGAGTTGAGCCGTTCTGCGAGCCAGCACGACGGCGCGATGTGCCCGCGGCTCGCGCAACCGGGCGAGACGCTGGGCGAAGCCAGGTCGTTGCGCCCCAATCACGTTCGAGCCGTGCTGTCGATAGTCGATCAGCGCATCAGGCAGCAGCCGCACGCGGCCGAGCGAGGCGGCGATCGCTGCAAGCCATTCATCGTGCACCCAGTCAGCGGGAATGGGTGTTGCACGTTCGAGCAAGCTGCGCCGAAGCATGACCGTCGCGCCCGTCACAAGATTGCGACGAAGAAGCACGGGTAGTGCTTTGCCAGCGACGAGCCCGGAGATCTCAGCGCTCGTCGCTTCGAGAGCCTGGAGCAGGGTGTGCCCGAGTGGGGTGCCCTCTGCGTCGACAAGCCGAGCGTCAGAGTGCGCGAGCAGCAACTCAGGGTCGGCGGCGAAGGCTGCCGACAGCGCTGCGAGCTTGCCGGGCATCCACTCGTCGTCCTGGTCGGTCAGCGCGATCAGGCTTCCAGTACACGCCTGCATGGTCGCCGCAAAATTGCCCGTGACTCCGAGCGGCTCAGGGCGACGGATCACCGTGAGCGTCGTCGTCACATCGGGATCAGTCGTGGAGGCGCGGGCGTGTTCCCGCTCGATCACGGCGATCGTGGCATCGCTCGACGCGTCGTCGCCCACCACGAGTTCGAAAGGAGCAGGGCGCTGACTCAGGATGCTCTGCACCTGCCGCGCGACGAACTGTTCACCGTTGCGCGTGCACATCGCTACAGAGATGCTCGCGTCTACCACGCGCCCAGCCTACGGGGCGCGCGACCGCGGCACTAGGATTCGAAGCATCATGACCGGCGGTGACGAGCAGGCCCACCTGCTCAAGAATGAGCACCACGTGGCCGTCGTGACGGTGGCCTTTCGCTCGAACGAGGTGCTTCCGGGCTTTCTTGCTTCGATCGCCGCAGCGAGCGCCGAGCCAGTGCTGACGGTCATCGTCGACAATCGCCCCGATGACGAGTCTCGTGCTGCTGTTCTGGCTCAGCAGTACGGCGCGACCTACGTGGCGCAACCCGAGAACCCTGGGTACGGCGGGGCCATCAACGCGGGGGTGCGCACACTGCCGGCGAGTGTGCGATGGGTGCTGGTCAGCAACCCCGACGTGGTGCTGCACCCCGGCGTCATCGATGCGCTCGTCGCTGTCGGTGAGAGCGACCGCCGCATCGGAGCGATCGGCCCGGCGGTGCACAACTCAGACGGCTCTGTGTACCCATCGGCTCGCCGAGTTCCGTCACTGCGCACCGGTGTCGGCCACGCGCTCTTCGTGAACTTGTGGACCGAGAACCCGTGGACCCGCCGTTATCGCGCCGACGACGAGGCAGTCGCCGCGCGCGATGCTGGGTGGCTCTCGGGGGCCTGCCTGCTCGTGCGTCGTTCGGCTTTCGACGAGATCGGCGGCTTCGACGAGAACTACTTCATGTACTTCGAAGACGTCGACCTCGGCTATCGCCTCGGCAAGGCCGGGTATCGCAACCGCTACGAGCCTGAGGCGGGTGTCACGCATACCGGCGCTCACACGGCCGCGCGCGACTCAAGCCTCATGATTCGCGCCCACCACGAGTCGGCGCGCCGCTTCATCGGCCACAAGTACGCTGGTTGGCATTTATGGCCCGTGCGTGCGGTGCTCAGCGTCGGGCTCGCGGCACGCTCAGCGATGTTGCGGCGACGAGCCCGCCAGTACAATCCGTAGGGCCGCGAGCCCACTCACCGAAAGGATCAACTCATGACCGACCCGAGCATTGAGGCTGGTGTCCGAGACGTTCAAACGGTCACGGAGAGCGGTGCATCGGTTGCCACGACAATCGATGGGGTTCTCACTCGTTCGACGCCTCACCACGTCGACCATCGCGGTTCGGTTTTCGAGATCTTCGAGGGCCATAACGACTACTGGGATGAGCCGGTCGTCTACGCCTACCAATTTTCTGTGCGACCCGGTCAAGTGAAGGGCTGGGGGCTGCACGAACAAAAGCGCGACCGCTACACGATCATCTCGGGCGAAGTATTGCTCTTTCTCTATGACTCACGACCAGACTCGCCCACCCACGGCGCCTCGATGAAGCTCGTGCTCTCTGACCGCGGAGTGCGCCAAGTGACGATCCCGCAGTTCGTCTGGCACCTCTCGGTCAACGTCGGCTCAACCGAGGCTTACCTCATCAACTTTCCGACCGAGGTGTACCACCACTCCGCACCCGACCGTCTCCTCCTCCCCCACGACTCGCCCGAGATTCCGGTCGACATTCGCGCACATCTCCCTCTCTTCTAGGCTGCACCGATGATCGTTGGCACCCATGAGAGCCCCGATGTCGTGGCGATCGTGCCAACGCTCGGCACCAAACCCGAGCGACTGCTCAGAGCTCTCGACTCGCTGTGGCGCCAAGAGACGGATGCCCGCCTCGCCGTCGTCGTCGTCATCAACTCTGACAATGTCGACGCCGCAGCCGGGCTACCCGACTGGGCTCGCGTGGAGGTCGCCGGTCTGAACTTGGGCTGGGCCGGTGGGCTCGCCTTCGGCCGCTCTCTCGTTGAGGCTGACCACGTGTGGCTTGTGCAAGATGACATGGTGCTCGCACCAGGGTGCCTCGACGGGCTGCTCGTTGCACTGGCAGACGACAGCGGTCTCGGCATGGTGGCTCCGCTCGTTCTGGATGACGACGGGCTGGTCGTGGCGCGTACAGGTGGCGCCTATCGCACTCCTGACGGCGTCTACGTTGACTGGCAACCGCCAGAAGCCACACCCATCCACGAGTTCACCACCATGGACGGATACGCCTACATCGGCAGCCGCGGCATGCTCGTCCGCACGAGCGTGTGGGACGACGTGGGGGGAATGGACCCGCTCTTCTACCCCCTCACGTGGGCCGACGCAGACTTCTGCGCAGCACTGGACGACCGCGGTTATCGTTTTCGACTGGTCGCCGAAGCGCACTGCACCCACGAGCAGTCCGGATCGACGCCGAGTCGTTACTCCGGGCTTCTCTGGCATCGTCACCTTGAACGACTCGAACGCAAGTGGTTGCGCGGGGTCGACGAAGGTGCCGAGGCGCGATCGGCACCTGTCGTGCATCCCGAATTGAAGCCTCACCTCCTCACCTCCATTGCTGTCGCGGCCGCGTCACTCGCGAGCGCTCTCGCTGTGCGATTCGAGGAGTCAGACAGCAAGCTGGCGGAAACGTGGGAGCGCCTGGGGCAAACGAACGACTACGCGGTCGCGACCGAACGTGAACGAGATGAGGCACGTCGCTTGATCGACGAGTTGCGCCACGAGCGGGATGTCGAGCGTGGTGCGCTCGACGAAGCCCGACGTGAGCGTGACGAGGCGCATCGTGATCTCGCCCAATCGAGAAGTGAAGCCGAGCGTCTTCGCCGCGAACTCGGCGAAGTTCACGAGCACATCGAGACGTTGGAGCGTGACGCTCAAGCGGTCCGGCAAGAACTGGACGCAGTACTCCATTCGCGGTCGTGGCGGCTCAGTGCTCCGCTTCGTCGAGCCTCGTCGTTCGTGCGGCGTCGACGGGGTCACTAGAGCGCTCGTGCGCACCGGTCAAGAAGCTCAGCCTGATCGACCCCGAGAGTCGAGCGATCTGCGTCGCCACTCCCCAGAGAATGACGATCGCGCCCAGCATCTCGAGCAGTTCTTCGAGGCCCGTCGCAACGAAGCCCACGCGCGCCCACCATGCGGCGAGCTCATCGCTGCCGAGTCGAATGACCACGGACAAGAGTTCGATGACGACTGCACCAGTCAAGAAGACAATGCCACCGCCGATGATCAGACGTCGCACTGACCGATCGAGAGTCACAAGGAACGGTGCAAGGACAAGGACGGAGAGTGCGACGACGAGCAGTGCGGGAAGAATCCACACCATGGTGAGCTGCGCGTCGTCGATGCCCAACACGACCCACATCGGGCCCACGAGCATTTCATGAAAGCCCACGCCTTCGTCGAGTGAAGCGATCAGAAAGACGACTGCGAGAAAACCCCACGCACGTGAGTGCAGTGGGTTGATCTCCCTCTGCAGTTTCGCTGCGACGACGGAGAAGACCGAGATCAGCAGGAGGAGAATCTGCGAGAACCAGGTGGGGATGCTCAACTCTTCGTCGACGTCGAAGAAGCGGTAGATCGTCGTCAGCCACTCCGGGAGAGGGAAGAAACGGATCGCCGATTCTTGCGTGAGCACATAAACCGCGGTCAGAGCCACCGCCGTCAGCGCCAGCGACGTGACCAGGCGTGGAACGCTGAGGTGAAGCTCGCCACCACGACTCTCACCAGCCGTGGACTCGGTATGTGCCGTCACGTCGTTCACCGGTTGTTTACCTTGAGGGTTGCGCATGGGCGACCACTGTACCCAAAGGCGCGTACCGGAACGGTGGCTGGTCTTCGTCGGAACAGTGAGTGCTGCTCGAGGTCGCCCTACCGGTATGGTCGAATCGAGGCTCTGAACGACCATTGACGGATACGCCGCCGGGAGGCACACGATCGACGAGAAGGTCCTTCCTGAACCCTTCATCTCATGTGCTCAGAATGGCGAGGATGTTCGTGCGTGGCGCGCGCTTCGGCATATAGAGAAGCCGCACTATGTGGAGGTCGGTGCGCAACATCCGTACCTCCTGTCGCCCACGGTTGCGCTCTATCAGCTGGGGTGGCGAGGACTTCTCGTCGAACCCGACCCTGAGTTTGCGCGGATGCTGCGTGAGTACAGACCATTGGACACTGTTGTCGAGGCAGCGGCCTCGGACTCAGAGGGAACCGTCGTTCTCAACCGCTTTCAGAACACAGGGTTGTCGACGATCTCGCCCGAGTTCGCCACCTTGGCAAACAAGCGCGGCTTCGTGGCCGACGAAAGAAAGACGGTCCCGGCCGTCACCTTGAGCCACCTTCTCTCCGAACACCGCATTGACGAGGTTCACTTCTTGTCGATCGATGTCGAGGGTTGGGAATTGCACGTACTTCGCGGCGCGCAGCTGAGCGCGCTCCGGCCGTGGATCATCTGCATTGAGGCGATCACGCCCGGCACCGATGAGTACTGCGGAGACGAGGCGAAGGTCTTTATCGAGGCGGCGGGCTACACCTCTGCACTCTTCGACGGAGTGAACGATTGGTTCGTAGCCGACGAGCGGCACTCGCTACTCCCTGACGTACGTGTTGGATTCTCCGCGGTGGACCGGGGAATGCACGGGTGGAGGCTCCATGAGACTGTCGAGCTAGAGAAAGCGAAGCTCGAACTCGAAGCACAGCAAACCCGCATGCGCGTCGACCTTGACCGTGCTGTCGAAGAGACCGCGCGTCTCACAGAGGATGCGGAGCGCGCGAGTTCGGAATGGAACAGCGAGCGCGCCAGCCTCGTCGATAGACGAGCGCTCGTGCACTCTGTGCGCCAAGTCGCACCGCAGAGACCGACGCCACTTGATCACCAAGGGGAGTCACATCACCCGCACGACTCGCACAGTGGACCCGCGCCGGCGCTCGCTTCTTCGCCATCTCGAACACGTGCCCTCCGACGGCTGGTGAAAGCGCTCGTACCTCGATCGATCGTCTCTGCCGTTCGCACACAACAAGCTCTGCGTCGCTTCGTGCCCATCTACACCGCACCTTCCTTCGTCGACGGGCCCGGAGACACCTCTCGTGGTGTCAACGACGGAGACACGGATACCCCTTTTCCGCCAGAACTGCTTCAGTTCGAGCAACTGCCGCAGTCTGCACTACCCCGTGTCCAGTCGTATCTCCGTGAGCATCCACACGATTCCGACTCGGCGCTGGACGCCCGTCTCGATGGCATGGGTGACATCGTCGGGGCGATGCTCACCGACATTCGGAGTAGCGCTTCGATTGCCTCGATGCCTTCTCGTGAACAGCACGTCTCAGGATCAGAGATCCTCTTCGACGCGCGGGCTCTGCAAAGCGCGGGGTACCGAGATCGAGGCATCGGAGTATTCGCGCGGTCTCTTCTCGAAGCAGCACGACAAGCGAACAAGCACGCTCGCCTCACGATGCTCATCGACCCGTTCGAGGCACCCCTCAGTGAGGACATCGCGCAGGGAGCAGAGCTGATCTCGTCCGTCGCCTCCGGCGATATTGAGCGCTTCGGACTCTTCCTGCAGCCGTCTCCCATGACGCATGACGTCGCCCCGCTCCTTCCGATTCTCGCCGGCGGCACGCGATCAGCAGTCGTCGTCTACGACTTCATTCCTGCCGACTATCCCGACGTGTACCTGTCCGCAGCTTCTGCTCGCCTTCGATACGCAACGCAGATGCGCGCGCTGAGCAAGTACGACCACTTTCTTCCGATCTCGTCGGCCGTGGAGTCGGCCCTTCTCCGCTGGATCCCTGATGCCGCGGGCAAGACCATAGCTTCTTGGCCCGCAGACCTGACGAACCCTGTCGGGTCTGCATCGCTCGTGTCGCCACCACCACACCACGTGGTCGTCTTCGGCGCGAATGAACCGCGCAAGAACACGCTGGCGGCTCTCGCCGGGCTGGCGCACGTCAACCGCTCGCGCAAGTCTCCGCTCAAGGTGGTGATCCTGGGGTTATCGGGGCAGGAGACTCTCGCGCTGCATTGGGCTGATCTTGCGGGTCTCGAACTCAGTCAGGTTTCGGTGGCCCCCCGGGTTTCTGAGCAGGAGAAGCATCGACTGCTCACAGAAGCCTCACTCGTGCTGGTTCCATCGTTCGCTGAAGGGCTCTCCCTCCCCGTGATCGAAGCGTTGAGTGCCGGCACAGCCATCGTCGCTTCCGACATCGACGTTCACCGCGAATTGCTCGGTTCCGGACCGCATCTTGCGCATCCTGCACGGGCCGAGCAATGGGCCTCAGCGATTCGTCGCGCTCTCCGAAAAGGGCCCGAGCTCGCGCGCGCGCAGTCAGCCGGCTTTCAGAGCCAGCGAAAGGCAACGCACGATGCAGTGGTCGCGGGTCTCGTTGAGGGCATCACGGCGCCGCAGCACCAGCGGGAAGGCGAGAACGATGAGAGCGGAGCCGACGGCTCCAGTCGCCGTGCCGATGTGGTCTCTCGTTCTTCGAAGCCCGCTCGTCTCTCGATCGGTATCGCCTCACCGTGGCCGCATCAGAAGACAGGAGTCGCGGACTATTCGCTGACCACGCTGACGGCGCTCGCTGACGTAGCCGACGTCACGGTGTACGTCACCTCAGGAGCGGATCGCGCGGGAACCGTGCAGTTGCGTGATGTGAGTGAGGCCTACGACGCGCATGACAAGCATGATGCCTTCATCTCAGTACTGGGCAACAGTTCGTTTCACCTCCCGATCATGCGACTGGCGCACAGCATCGGTGGCCTCACCCTCTGCCATGACTCGCGAATGGTCGAGTACTACCTTGCGCTCGAGGGCGAGGCCCGAACAGCACACTTGATGGGCATGTCGGATGCGCCTCGCGGCCAGCGCACGACTCTGGCCCGGCAACTCGAACGTGGTGACTACGAGAATCTCGGCATGGCCGAGATCGCCTCCTTCTCGTCTGTGATGCTGTTCCATTCGCACGCTGCTGGTCTCCGCGTGCGCCGCGAAACGGGAGGCGTGGCAGACGATATTCCCTTCGTACCGCTGCGTCAGCCAGACTCTGGTGAGGAGCTTGACGCCGTTCGCAGCCACGCTCGCACAGCACGACGATTTCAGGACGACGTCATTCACATCGTTTCGCTCGGCGTCGTTGACTCACGCATGAAGCTTCACGATCACCTGTTCGAAGCCGTGATGTGGGTTCGGTCGTGGGGTCTGCAAGCCCACCTGCACTTCGTGGGGAGCGATCGGGCCGACTCAGTCGCTGTCAATGACATGAAGAAGCGCAGCCGACAGTCGGGCGACAATTGGTTCCACGTCACCGGCTACGTGGCTGATCACGTCCTGCGAGAGTACTTGAGCGGTGCCGACCTTCTCGTGCAGTTGCGCGCAGGGGCCGTTCCGATGATGAGTGCACCAGTCGCTGACGCTGCAGCCTTCGGCACTCCCACGTTGGCCTCTCCTGTCTTGATGGAAGATGAGGCGCTCCCGTCGTACATTTCTTCGACTGACCCGGTCGTGAGCCCTCTCCTGCTCGCGGAGAAGATCATGGAACTGGTGTCTACTCCTGTCGATCCCGCCGAACGAGAACACAGTAGGCGCGGCTATGTGGAAGTGCGCAATCCGCAGCGATACGCAGCAGAGCTTGTTGAGAGGATCGAGGCTCACCGATGACGTCAGTACGCGTCGCCATCGAT
>SXGQ01606890.1_pt1 | contig 17239 bp, 12 predicted proteins | sample 3178371 | NCBI WGS metagenome assembly SXGQ01 (sample SAMN11356859, study PRJNA531348) | freshwater metagenome | isolation source: freshwater sample F1-20 | place: China: Fuxian Lake, Yuxi | collected 2017-12-25 | reverse complement strand
TCGTGGCCACGACGACGGGACCGCTGGGATCAACGTTCGTGGGTCCGTTGTGCCTGCTCGTTGGTTTCATCGGGCTGATCGGCCTCGTGATCGCACTGATGATGCGATCGGCACTGATCTACGTCGCTGCTGCGCTCGCCCCGATCGTCTGGTCGGTCAACGTGCTGCCGCTGTTCCGAGGCTCCGCTCGCAAGCTCGTGCACCTCACGGTGGCGCTCGTGGTGTCGAAACTGGCGATCGTCATCACGCTGGTCGTCGCGGTGAAGTTGGTCGCCAACCCCAGCGGCGACCCTGAGGCTGCCGCCATCGTCAACGATGGAGCGGCCGCAGTCGGAACGCTGATGTCGGGCTTCGTGTGCTTCTTGATCGCAGCCGTGACGCCGATGGTGCTCTACAAGCTCATGCCGACGGTCGAGGGAGCCATGGTCGGCGCCGGCGTCGCCGGTGGCTGGACGAGAGGAGTGACCACTGCGGCGCACACAGCGCTGATGGTCAAGAGTCTTGGCGCCACCGCGGGCGCGTCGGCGGCAACCAGGACGGTGGCCGGCCAGAGCGGTCTACCCGGTTCACCGTCGCCATTCTCGCCAGGGAGCGGCGGTCCCGCCGCCATTCCGGGCTTCGGTTCCGGTTCGACGGCCACGGGAAGTCAGGGCGGGCAGTCACCAGCGGGACGAGGAACCTCGACGACACCGGCGTCTTGCCCGACGAGCGGGTCGCGGCCGAGCACCGGGCATGTAGGCACCGCGGAGCGGGATGAGGACGCCGAGGTGCCAGGTCGATGACCACAGACGCGCGCTCCTACCGCTTCGCCGACTCCCAACGTCCCGGCCTCCTCCTCGGCCTGAGCGCTCGACAGGCCCTCCCTCTGATCGCCGGGGTACTCGTCCTCGCCGCGAGCCTGCAATCACCGCTCCCACCGTGGGTAGGGCTCGTTGGGCCGATCGTCGGCACCACCGTGGCGTTCGGCCGATGGCAGGGCGCTCCGTTGTCCGAGACACTCCTGCCCGGGACGCGACTGTGGTTACTACGCCTTCTGAGGCGACACCGCTGGACGCGCCCGCCGTTGCTCGGCGACAACACCTCTGGTGCGTTGCCACGACCGCTGCGAGGGCTCGAGCTCCTCGAGCAGCCCGAGTCCGATTCCGCTGTCGTGCGCGATCGGCGTAGCGGGACGGTGACCGGTGTCCTCCGGGTGCGGGGGCATGGTTTCCCCCTGTCGAGCCGAGCCGAACAGGACGCCCTGCTGGCCGCCTGGAGCGCTGCCCTCAGCCCGTTCGCCCGGGAGCGCTCACCCATCTCCGCCATCACCTGGCAGGAGTGGGCGCACCCGGTCGGGGCGGACGACCACCGCTCGTTCCTCACCTTCACCGGTGTTCACGAGCGGTCGGACGACGCAGCTTCGGCCGACTACCTCGCGCTCATCGATCAGCAGGCGCCGCAGACCGTTGCGCACGACATCCTGGTGTCAGTCACCGTGGACCAACGTCGGGTCCGGGTGCGACGCGGCGGTGGCAGCCGCTTGGACGCCGCGCTCGACGCGCTCGACGGAGAACTCCGACTCTTCGCAAGCCGTCTCGACGCCGCCGGGCTCAGCGTGTCGGGCCCGCTCTCGCCGATCGAGGTGTCGACGGCCGTGCGCGTCCGATCCGATCCGAGCAGGTCGACGCAGGTCGCTTCTCTGTCCCGGTCGTTGGCCGCGGCTGCGCGCCGGGGGGCCTTGGAGTGGGGCCCAATGCTCGTCGAGACGAGCCGAACCCAAGTCCTGGTCGACGGCACGTTCCATCGCACGTTTCGCATCGCCGGATGGCCACAGCTGCCCGTCGCCGCAGACTGGATGAGCGACCTGCTGACCACGACCCCCGCGGTTCGCACCGTGACCGTCGTGATGGAACCCGTACCCATGGGTCGCGCAGCCCGCGCCGCCGACCGGGAGGTCATGGCCCGGGAAGCGGACGCCGACATGAAGACCCAGAAGGGATTCCGGGTCAACGCCCGGGAACGCAAGCGGCTCGCCGACGTGGAAGCCCGCGAGCGCGAGCTGTCTGAGGGCCACGCCGAGTTCAGCTTCGTCGGCATCGTCGACGTGACCGCCACCGACCTCGACCAGCTCGACGACGCATGCGCCGACGTCGAACAGGCAGCCGCTCAATCGCTTCTCGATCTGCGGCCACTCGACGCTCGACACGACCAAGGGTGGGTCGCGTCCCTCCCCCTCGGCCGGGCTCTCGCCCGAACCGTCGGATGAGCACGCTCCCCGAAGACCACCCGCCGGTCTGGAACAGGCGCCAAGGTCTGCGCATTGAGCGTCACCGGGCGACCATGGCCCACCTTGCGTCGGTGTACCCCTGTCACACCGACGCCAGCCTCGGCGAACGGGGCCCCTACATCGGGGTCAACGTCACCGGCGGCGAGTCCGGATGGTTCTTCGACCCGTTCGAGCTCTACCCGAGCCCGCTCACCAACCCGAACTGCATCGTCCTCGGCGACATCGGCTCCGGGAAGTCAGCGCTGGTGAAGGCGTTCCTCGGCCGGGAGCTCGCCGTCTATGGGCCGCGGCGCATGGTGACGATCCTGGACCCGAAGGGCGAGTACACCGCCTTCGCCCGGGCGCACGGGCTCCCGGTCATCCGCCTGCACCCAGGAGGCACCGACCGCCTCAACCCCATGGACCATCGGGGCGAGCCCACAGAGACGGTTCGCCGTCAGAGCCTCGCTACAGCACTCGTCGCCGGCGTTCTCGGTCGCGGCCTCGATCCGACCGAAGACGCGCTCCTCGGCTGGGCCGTCGGCACCCTCGCCCGAAGCGGGCGCACGTTCACGCTCGCCGACGTCGCAGCCACGGTGTCCGATCCCGCCGAGGATCTCGTGGCGCTCTCGCGTCGCACCCCGCTCGAGCTGGCGCAGGCGGCGACTCCTGTCGTGTTCGCGCTCGACAAGCTCCTCACCCGGACGTTGGCAGGCATGTTCGACGGGCCCACCACCGTGGGCATCGACTGGGCCTCCGGCCCTGGCTTCGTCATCGACCTGTCCGCCGTCTACGACGACGAGGACGCGCTACCCCTCGTGATGCTCGCCGCCACCTCCTGGCTGGCCGCGACGCTCCATCGCACCGACGATCGACGGGTCATCCAGGTGATCGACGAAGCCTGGGCGGCGGTCCGCCACGGCGCCCGCCACTTCCAGGGAAGCCTGAAGCTGTCCCGCACCTACGGGGTCTCCACCTGGCTCGTCTGCCACCGGCCCGACGACCTATCCGCGCAGGCCGACGACGGCACCGCCGTGGCAAAGATCGCCGCTGGCCTGCTCTCCGACATCCAGACCCGGATCATCCTGCGACAACCCTCCGACCAGGTCGCAGCCGCCGCGGAGCTGTTCGCTCTGACCGAACGGGAACGCGACTGGATACGCCATCTGGCCCGAGGACGCGGGCTGTGGCGCCTGCAGAATCACGGTGCCGTCGTGCAGACCGTGCTCACCGAGCGCGAGAAGCAGATCTGCAACACCGACACCGCCATGGCGACATGAGCACCGCCGAGCGAGGTCCTCGTTGGCAGATCGCCGACGTACTCGACCGCACCGACCTCGCTCACCTTCTCGACGACATCGCCCAGCCCGCCACGCACAACGTTCGGGGAAGGCGGTGGCACTGCCCGCTCCCCGACCACGACGACCACCACGCGTCGGTGACCATGCACGTCGACCATCGGGGCCACGAACGCTGGCGCTGCTGGTCGGGCGACGACACCCATCGAGGCGACGCCATCGACCTCGTCGTCGCCACGCAAGGAACGTCCCGCGCCGAGGCGATCGACTGGCTCGCCCAGCGGGCCGGCATGATCCACGACCAGCCGCTCCCACCACGACCACGTCGATCTCAACCGTCTCGCCGGACGGCGGTGCCTCTCGATCCTGCAGTCGTTCAGTACGCCACAGCTTGCGAGCGGATCCTCTGGGGATCCGCCGGGCGGCCGGTTCGTGAGTGGCTCCACGGGCGAGGCTTCACCGACGAGCTCATCGCAGCGAACCACATCGGTGCCGACCCCGGCCGGCGGATGATGCGCCGCCAGCGCGGCCTGCCCTACGGCAACGGCGTCGCCGCCGTCTTCCCCGCGCTCGACCCCGACGGCCAGATCCAGTACCTCCAGACCCGCTACCTCGAACCCGACGGCCCGAAGTACGAGAACCCCGCTGCGGCACTTGGGAGTAACCCACGGCTGGCGTGGACGCAGACCGCTGGTCCCACGCGACCCGGGCTGCTGGTCGTGTGCGAAGGGATCCCGGACGCGATCACTGCCGCCGGCGCAGGGTTCCAGGCCGTCGCTGTCCTGGGGTCACAGGCTCCGGACCAGTCCGTGGCGAACCGACTCGCCGGCTTCTCTCGGCGACGTGAGGCCGAGCTCGTCGCCATCGTCGACAATGACCCAGCGGGATTTGCCTGGGGCGAACGACTGCGAGAGCTACTTGGGGAGGCTGACGTGAGCGTGCAGATCCTGGAGCCGCCAGACCGTGGATTGGACCTGAACGCATGGGCTGGCCGTGACCCGATGTGGCACGCCCGTTGCGAGGTTCACACGACCTCGGTCACAGCGAGCCTCGAGTAGGTCCCATCGGGACCTCCGGCTGCAGCCATAGGCCCGGAGCGAAGAGTGCCCAGGCGGATTTCCGTCATCGCGCTACAACGCAGAGGCCGACTTCGGCCGACGAGCGTCAACGTGCTCGCTCGCAAGGTCGAGCGACAATCGTGTTGCGAGGTCGGACGTTCTGCGACGAAGGCTCGATGCCCGCGCTCCGACGGCGCTCTTGGGCCGGTGGTCGCGGTACTGGATGGCGACGAATCGGCCAACGCCGCAATGATCGCTGCGCAAGTAGGAGACGAGCTGCTTCTCCAGACCATTCCAGAACTTGCCGTTGTGGAGCTTCTTCACCTCGAGAAGCGCCCGATTCGTATAGCCGGCGGAGAACTTGAAGTCGACAGGGCCACGTCCAAGATTCACCTCGCGGTCGAGCACGATGTTGTGAGCAACGCATCGGGCCTCGGCAAGGCCTCGGAACAGCAGCTGCGCGGCCTCTTCGTCCTTCTCGTCGCCGCCGTCGTTGAACAACAGCCTCCAACCTCCCCGCTCCTCAACGAAGTGCTTGAAGTCTGCGACGAGCATGTCGATCAGTTCGATGAACTCGTCGTCCACCGTCGGCTCTGTAAGGGCGATAGGGGTGTCGGCCGCGAAGTTGTGCGCGTGTCGAAGCCAACTGTGGACACCGAGCGGGTCACTCCCGAGGTCGTACGGCTCTACCTCTGCAGACTCCCGGTGCCTCGTCCATGCCTCCACGGCGTGAGGATCGCGGCGAGCGAGAGCCACGATCTCCTTCTTCGCCACCTTGGTAGCGATGTCGAAGTTGAGGTCGGCGCGCAACTGCGCTGCTTCGCCACTCGCCCAGAAGTCCTGAGCCTCCAGCTTGTTCAGGGACCGTAGGAAGCGCCGTGGAGTGAGCAACACTGGGAGGCCACTCCTCGGGTTCGTCGGCAACGTCACCTCCACTGGATTCCATCGCAAGCCGGTCACGTCGAACTGACCTCTGTCCATCCGATGTGGTGCCGTCGGGAGCCCGTGACGATGGGCCACGGCCGCGGTGTACTGAATGAATCGCTCGACCAGCACGTTGCACACCAGATCCGAGATTCGGTCTGGACCGATCCCTTCGTTGAGGACTCCGAGGCTCTCGAAGTGAGAGATGCTCTCGAGGCCACGGCGTATCGCCAGCTCCATCCCCTCGCAGATCAGGCGGGCATAGCCCCGTCCGCCGCCCGCCCCCTCTGTGCCCTGATCGGTGTAGCCGAGGCAGAACTCACGAGGCTCGGGAAAGCGAAGTAGCTCGAGCGCCTTCAGGCGTTCGGGCGCACGCTCGCGCTCCATGGTGTTGCCCACCATGTGAAACACGATGTTGAAGTACGCGATGAGTTCGTCATGCGCGCCAGCCCACTCGGGTCCCTGCTCCCGGAAGATGAGAAAGGGGTCGATGAAGAGTCGAGTGTCCGCCCCAAGGATCGGATCGAACCAGTCGTCCTCGTCGGCCGGGCTGATGTTGAAGAACTCGGAGAAGTAGGCCGCCGACATCGAGATCGACCCTGATCAGAGATCCAACACAGGTCGCTCGTCCGGCGCGACGATGCTCACGATCGTGTCGACTGGCAGCCGAGCGATGTCCGACAAGTCATCGAGCGAGGTTCCACGATCTCGGATCACCTCAAGCGCCTTGCTGAGGAGAACCGGCTGTTCCGCGCGACCTTCATCGCCAGGCTCCTCCTTTCGCCACCCGCGCGCGTTGAGCTCGGTGATCGCCCGCCGGTACGAGTTCTCGGACATGACCGCGAGCGACCTTGCCCGGTAGAGGAGCGCCTGTATCGAGATCCCCCAGACCTCCTTCAGCTCAAGCAGCTTCTTCCAGTCCCCTCGCGATGGGAGATCGTCCGCGATCTGGCTCGTCGGCGCGAGAAATTCTGAGGCGAAGACGTTCGCTTGTCGCTCGACTGCGTGGGTCCCAGGTTCTTCGTCGTGGTGCATCAGGAGGTGACCGAGTTCATGAGCTGCATCAAAGCGACCTGCTGCCCGATGAAAGCGCTCGGTCGACAGGACGACCACTGGACGTTCGGGAAACTCGCAGGAAAACGCGAACACGCGTCGGGTCTGCGCCGGGAGACGAGTGCATACAACGCCTCTGGACTCAAGCAAGCGGACGACGTTGGCGACCGGCCCCTCCCCGACTCCCATCATCTGGCGGGCGGCCCTTGCGGCACGTTCCACCGCGGCGGGCGGGTCGTCTGGATCCAGCGAGAGTTCCCCCGGAAGATCGAGCGGCGGGAGCCGCACGTACCGCTGCATGACCTGAGCAAGCTCCCAGGTCAACAGGGCATGGGCAAATGCTCGATCGCGTTCCTGTTTGGTCGTTGAACGCAAACTGCGGAAGTGCGCCAGCGTCGCAGTGGCCTCGCCGAGCGGACGATCTGAGGCGAAGAAGCTGGCGGACTGTCCAAGCGCAAGAGCGAGCGCTGCAACGACACGCGGGCTGGGACTCGTCGTGCCGTTCTCGTACTGAGAGACCGCCGCGGCAGACACGCCAATCCTCTCCGCCAAGTCCTTCTTGCGAATCATCGCTGCCTGGCGAGCGATCCTCAGCCTGGTTGGATCGAACAGCGACGCGGCGGACGAGGCGTCGCTGCTGCTCACTTCGTCTGTTCCTGCGTCGCCGCACCGTCGATCGCCTCAACGGCGATCTCCGGCTCGGGCAGCTGGTCGTGCCGAAGCCGCGAGGTGCGGTCGGCTTGGGAATCGTCAGCGAGAGGCCGCTCGATACGCCAGATCGGGGCGATCCAGTGCCACGGAGAGAGATTGACCTCGTCGGCCGGAATCGGAGCGCCGATCCAGACTCCGCAGCATCCGTCGTCCGGGTTGCCGGCGTGGACGATGACCAACTCCCTCAGATCGAGGTCGGGCTCGTCGGTGTGTTGCCCGGGTGTCGGCTCTAGGTCGAGGGTGAGCTGGACCCCATTTGTAACGGCGATCGAGCGCTTCGTCTCGCTCGTTCCCGCATCCAATCGGAAGGAGTCGAGATCGACATCCTCGTCCTGCCCGTACCTATAGACATGGATCCGGTAGCCGGCGCCACAGATCACGAGAGAACCGTCCGGACGTGCACTCTTCCACCCGTCGAGATCCTCAATCAGCCGCTCGAGGACGAACCACGAGTTCCGATAGATGCTCACGCCGAAGACGATGGCGTCGTCGCCGACCATCTGGTCGTGTCTCTCAGCGTTGAAGTCGTACACGCGGCGCAACTCGTCAGTCGCCTGTCGCGCGAAATCTGCGAGTGCCGCAGGAAGTTCCGGATGGCTCATGGGCTCACTGTAGCGAGAGTGCGCATCTTGCGGGTGGATATGAAGTGACTGTGCGCAGGGCCTGCGTTGAATGCAGCGAGGCAGACCACCGCACCTCTCTGTCGACGTGATGCAACGCCCTGGGGCTGAGCGGCTGGGTCATGCAGCGTGGACCGAGAGATGCGCATCGACGTACGGCGCGAGGCGGCGGGCGGCTCGGTGGGCGAGCACTCGCTCCTGGCTCGTCGTCGGGGGCAGACCGGCGACGACTGCTCGCAGGAGCCTGGTGTTGCGGTAGGCCACCCAAGCGTGGAGCGGGATGACCCCGTTCGCCACGGCATCCTCGACAGCAGCCTCGAACCTCTGGAGCGAGATCCGGTCAACGACCTGATCGCCGACATCGTCGAGGCGGCCAACGACCAACGCTTCGCTCACGAGCGCGAGGCGGTCGGGCTCCCGGGGAAAGACCTCGATCGGGTTCTCGCCCCCACGGATCCGATCAGTCTTCGCGGCCTTCCAGATCCTCGTGTGCGCTCGGTTCACCAGCCGGTGGGCGAGGCGCGCCCCGGCGAGATCGCTGTCGAGCAGGACGAGGGTGAGCTCGACGAGGCCGTTGTGGTGGTGCTCGACGGTGGCCACCCTCGAGATCCGGTAGCTGAGTGCCGGCGCCAGCGCATGCAAGGCAACCGTGTTTGCGTCGGGATGGACGGTGCCGACGGCGAGCAGGTGCCGGAGAGCCTCGTCAGACCCGACCGAGTCGGGCGCATCGGCGCGAATCGTGTCGACGATGTGGTCGAGATCGCCGACGTCGGGGATGGGTCGACGGGCGTGCCGGCGCCGGATGAGCTCGTAGGCGGCGGCGAGGTCTCGGTACGGCTTCACGGTGGGCTCCTTGCGACGATGGTCGTGTCGCAGCGATCGTCCGCATCGGCGGTCCCGGGCTTGCTCCCGCGCTTGGTCCCGGTCGCGCTCCCGATCTGGGATGGGGACTCCCGACTCGCCCGACCTCACACAGCGAGCAGGGGATGACAGCGCCTCCAGCAGGACGGGAGCCGGTGGGGAATGGGTTCGAGCTGGCCCTCGTGATCGCCGGCGGAGCCGTCTGCGTCGTCGTCGGCATCGTCGCCGGGGGCGCGTGGCTTGCGACCCGCTTCGCCGGCGGGAGCCTGTCGGGCGGGCTGGCCGAGTGGCTGTCGGTGACCGGTCAGCTGGCGTCGGAACCCGGCGACCCGGGAGCAGCGTGGGGCGACCTGGCGACTGGCATCCCTGGCCCTGCCGTCTACTGGGCGTGTACGGCGGTCGTGCTCGCTGCGGTGCTCGGTGTCGGCGCGCTCGGTTGGTGGGCGTGGCACCGGGCCTGGGCTCCGTCGCGGTCCACGTTCGGCGTGCCCGCCGATGCCCGCATCGCCAAAGCGCGCGACGTCGGACCCCTTGTCGTCCAGGGAACGGTCGCGCCGACGGGCCGGCTGCTGCTGGGCCGTCTCGCTCCGCGTGGCCCCCTGCTGGCGACAGAGGACCGGGAACGACACCCGGCTCGTGGTCGCCGGGCGGTCCGGGAGCAAGGGGATCGCGGGTCAGTGGCGTTGATCGGCCCGACGCGGTCGGGCAAGACGGTGCTGGCGTCGGCGGGGATCATCGGCTGGGACGGGCCCGTCGTGGCGATGTCGGTCAAGCGGGACCTGTACGACACGACGGCGGCGGCGCGGGCCGGTCGTGGCGAGTTGGCGGTGTTCGATCCCGGTGGCGTGACGGGTCTGGCGACGGCGCGGTGGACGCCGCTGCGGGAGGTGACGACGACCTCCGGGGCGCGCCGGGCCGGGCGGGCGCTGGCGCAGGCGATCCCTCGCAACGGGGTGACCGGAGGGGACTACTGGAAGTCCCACGGCGAAACCCTGACCTCCGCCTACATGTCGCTTGCCGGGCTCTCACAGCGGCTCGGTCCACCAGCGGGCTCCAAGCCGTCGCCGTTGACGATCGGGCGGCTGGCGTCGTGGGCGTACCTGCACGTCGGGGTTCGGGACCCGCTAGTCAACGATCTGCTGCGCCGGGGCCTGGCCGACAGCCAGCCGTTGGAGGTTCGGCTGCTCGCTCGGGACGCGCTGACCAAGCTGATGGCGTTCGAAGGCGAGGATCCGAAGATCCGGGCCTCGATCTACGCCACGGCCCGGTTGGCGTTCGAGGCGTGGACCGAACCTGCGGTGGCGCACTCGGCGTCGTTGGATCCGCGGGACTTCTACTGGTCCGACGAGCTCCCCGATCACTGCCCGCGCTACGTCGACCTGGAGTGGCTGATGGCGGGCGACGACGGCCGGTCGAACACGCTGTACTTGGCGGCGCCGTCGACGGAGTTCGATCGCCTCGCCCCGGTGCTGGGCGGACTGCTCGGGGATCTCCGGGAGCAGATCCATGCGTGGGACATCGCTGGCCGGAGGCTCGACAAGCCGATGCTGATCGTCATTGACGAGGCCGGCCAGCTCGAGCTGCAGTGGCTCCCGGAGGAGATCTCTACGATCGCCGGGCTCGGCGGCATGTTCGTGACCGGCTGGCAGTCGAAGTCCCAGATCAGCCACCGCTACGGCACCTTGGCCGACGCCGTGCTGGGCGGTCACCGCTCGAAGGTGATCTTCTCGGGCACCGACGACCCGTCGACCCTCGACTACGCCTCTCGGGTCGCGGGATCGACCCACGTCGCTCAGCGGGGCTGGTCGGCTGAGACGAGCGGTGGTCGCAAGACGGTGTCGGAACACCCCCAGCGGGAGGACCTGCTGCCGGCGCACGTGATCCGCCAGATGCGCCGCCAGGATGCGGTCCTCTTCCACGGCACGTTGCCGCCGATCCACCTCCGGCTGGTCCGTTGGTGGGAGGACCACGACCTCGCCGCGCTCGTCCCGACCAGAGAGGACGGTCGACCGGTCCCGGTGCCCGACGCCCAGACCTGTCCGGTGACCCCCGGTGGCGCTCGGCCGGACCCGGAGCCGACCCTGGATCAGTCCGTGATAGCGGAGTCCCTGGCCAGCCTCCCCCGGCCACACGGGCCCGACCACAGCCCACTGCGCCCAGCACGCATTCCGACCGGGCGGACCGAAGACCGACCGGGTCCGGGCCAGCTCGATCTCGGCCTCGACGACCCACCCTCGAACTCGGCAAACCGGATCGCAGGGCGATGCGAGCGGTGCGGCACCCGCGTTGCTGTCGGTGCCGGTCGTACGGCGGGGTTCGGAGCCCGGACGGTGGTGTTCTGCGATCCGTCCTGCCCGCCCGGCTCCTGAACCCGCAGGTCATCGCCCTGATCGGGGGCATCGGGACTGGGACCGGGAGCAACTCCGGGAGCAGGTCCGGGACCGTGATTCCGGATCGTGGCGGCCATGGCACGCCAGTCCCAGCGGATCAGCTTCGCCACCTACCCCGAGATGGCCACCCACCTCGACCGGTGGGCAGCCCGGCACCTCACCTCACCGGAGGCGTGGTCCCAGGCGTTGGTCGACGCCCAGGCGTGGCTCGACTACTCGGCCCGCAACCAGGTCCTCCTCGCGTCCTACGGCGCCGACGGCCCCGTCGCGGGAGCCGAGACCTGGCGGCTGGTGCCGTCGGTCGAGCCTGATCGCGGCTGTGCGATCCGAGCTGGGGAACACGGATACCCGGTCCGGGTCCCGGTGACCACGGGAGGAAGCGAGCCCGATCCCTACCTCGGTGGTGTCCGCCCGACCCGTGCGGCCGTGGAGCGATGGGAGTGGCGGCCCGTGTTCTCGATCGAACAGCTCGCCCGCCGCCCCGCACCCGACGCCATCACCCCGGTGGAGATCCCCGACGCGCTCGTCGGCACCAGTCCCGACGCGTTCCTCGCCGCAGTGCGCAAGGTGGCCACCTCCACGGTGCGGGGGCGGCTGCCGCCCAGCGGTGATCCTCACGAGGTCCTGGTCAACGCAGCAGGGCGACTTCCCAGAGGCAAGCGACCTGCGGTTGATGGCGTGCTCGCCGACCAGGTGGCCTGGCTCGTCGCCGATCGCGTCGGACACGCAACCACCAGCGGACCGCCGCCGGTTGATCCGACGGGGTGGCCTCCCCGGGAACGGTGGGAGCGCCTCGTCGACGTGCTCGAACCCGCCCGCAAGCTCACCGCAGCACTCGGGGTCGCATCCGGCGTGGACCTCGTGGCGTCACCACTGCCCCGGATGACCGTGGTGGATGACCGTGTCGTACCTGCGGAGCGACGCCACCGCCTTCCCGCCGCTTCGCTCGAGCAGCTCCCGATCGGCCGGTGGGTCACTGTCGGTCCCTACACCGCTGCCGAATGGGCAGCGAGAGGCGAGACGGCCACCGGCGCGGGCGCCTATCTCCGGCTCAACAAGACCGCGTACCTCGTCGCCGTCGAGACCGGCACCGACGCCAGTTGGCGGCTCGAGGACGTGGCCGCCCGCACCGGCCACGGACTCCTCGCCACCGGCTCCGCTCCCGACCTCGACACCGCACGAGCCGCAGCAGTCGCGACCGTCCGCGACCGCTACCCCGCCCTCTCCGAACCGGCCGACCCCACCCACCCGTCGCCGGGCGGAGCTTCCCGCGTATGGGAGCCGATGCCCGGACAAGGACGAACCGCCGCCGAGCTCCGACACCTCAACGATCAGATCACCCTCTACGTGATCCCCGGACCCGGAGGGCGATGGATGCCCGCGACCCACACCAGCCCGACCGGCGTTCTCGAACGACTCCCCCTGACCCGCACCATCGACGAAGCGCGCAGCTCCGCGGAACTCGCCGGGCATCGAGCTGCGCGGGCCCTCTCGGTCGCAGACCCGGTCCGCCTCGACCAGATAGTCACCGAGCTCGCCGACAGCAGCGACTACACCCGAACCGAACTCGTCGCCCTGATCGGACCACGCCTCGACGACGCCGACCGACAGCACCTCGACGACCCGACACCAGCCGACCTCGTCGACGTTCTCGGGCACGCCGGGCTCACGCCGGCAGCGACCATCGCAGTCCTTCACGCCGAGCAGGTCGAACCCGAGGCGATGGCCCAGCTCCTCCCCACGATCGGGATCCCGGTGCCCGACGCCATCGAGACCCTTCGCTCCAGATGGGACCTGACCGGACTCGAGGCTGCGACCGCACTCGGAGCCACAGCCGCGGAGATGCGGGATGCCGGCTGCACCCCGACCGAGGTCATGGCCGCACGCCCACGCGACATCCTGCGAGCGCTCCCCGACGACCCTCACCTCTGGGAACTTGCCGCCGCGACGATGGCCGGCGCTGGACACCGACCCCACGTGATCGCCGCGCACCTCGTCGCCCACGCGCCGACGCTCGACGCGTTCGCCGCCGGCCTCTCCGTCGGGATCGACGACCCGGACAACGGTCTGGCCGCCGCCGCACGAGCCGACGCCAGCGGAGACCAGCTGGCCGCTGCCTCAGAGGCCTACGGGCTGACGCCCGCTCAGGCCGGTGCCGCACTCCACGACGCCGGAATCATCGCCGACGTCGTCCTCGACACCCTCGACGCCCGCTGCGAGCACGATCCGGACGCCGTGACCGCAATCGCCGATGGACTCGGCATCACCGGCGAGGCCATCTCTGTCTGGCAGAACCCCGCCAGCGTGGCGTCCATCGCTTCGATCGGCGAGCGGGACGACGCCGCAGCACTGCTCGCCGTACTCCCGTCTCCCGGACCATCCGCAGAGACCGACCCCGTCCGCCTGCTCGATGCGCTCCCGGGCATCGAGCCCTCGATCCTGGAGCCCTCTCGGTCATGACCGACGACCTGTTCACCAGCGAGGACCTCGAGGGCGACGACCCCGCCGACGGAGCCACCTGGCTCCTCGACCTCGTCGCCGCCGTCGACCACCTTCGTCGAGGTGTACGACCTGGCCTCACCGTGTGGGACGCCCTCGAAGAAGCCCTCCGAGCGGATGAACCGGACTGGGACGACCCCGATCCCCTGCGCACCACGTTGCACGGGTTCCTGGCCAGTACGGGTGGGCCCGTCGACATCGAGTTGCAGGCCGGCATCCGCCAGTGGGTGCTCGCCGCCGCGGAGCGCTTCAACGACGGCCACCACTGGCCGCACCCAGCAGCCCGCCGAGGGTTCCCGGCACCCTCGATCGATCCAGAGCCGTAGCGGCAGAGTCCGAGCGCTCGGAGGCACGACAGGCCGCTATGGGAGGGGGAATCCGCCCCTTCTCCCCCACCACGGTGCCCGCCGCCGATGGACGTTACGGTTTAGGACCTGCAGAACTCGGCACTTGAGGACCCGCAATGCCACTCCCGCTGATTCCAGTCATCTTGATTGGTACTGGAGTGGTCACTGGCGCGGGCGGTGCAGTCCTTGGGCTCAAGGGCGGTTACGAGATCAAGCGGGCCAATAGGCGCATCAGGGCGGCAGGAGCTCTCTACGAAGCTGAGCGAGCCGATCTTGAGATCTACGCCGCTTCGACGAACGAGGCGTTGAAGTCGCTCGGGGCCCACCAGGAACGGGCGTATCGCGCAGTCGTTGAACGCATGGCGGAGTTCCTTCGTCGATACGAAAAGCTGGTGTCGGAGAGCGAGAAGCTCCTCGTGGATGGGCTTGACGCCACGGTCGGCCAGGTCAGCCTCGACGAGGGCCTCGGACAGGACGCGATCGCGTGGATGCGTGGAATCGCCGGGTCGGCAGTCACCGGTGTCGGCATCAACGTCGGTATGACCAGTGCCGTCGTCACCTTTGCCAGCGCGAGCACCGGCACTGCGATCTCGACGCTCTCTGGCGCAGCCGCGACGAATGCGACCCTCGCCTTTCTCGGCGGCGGGAGCCTTGCAACTGGCGGCGGAGGAATGGTCGTCGGAGCCGCGGCCCTGAACTTCGTGACTATCGGCCCCGCGATTCTGGTCAGCGGATTCGTTGTTGCTGGGCAAGGTGAGAAGGCGAAGACGAAGGCTGTCGAGAACGAGGCGGCTGTCAGCATTGCGATCGCCCAAGCGAAGGAGACAAAGGCAAAGTTCGATGCGATCGTCGCGCGGGTCGGCGAGCTTGGGACGCTTCTCGATCAGCTCGTCGTCCGTGCAACCTCCGCTCTGGATCAGCTCGAGTCGGAGCCGTTCAAGCCCGAGGAACACGCGATTCCATTCCAGCAATCCCTCACCCTCACGATGGCAGTGCGCGATGTTGCCGCTACCCCCGTCGTGGACGAATCAGGCGATCTGAACGAGGCAACGTCCACGTTCAGGCTCCGATACCGAAACCTGCTCAAGGAGACTGACGATGGCTGACCCACCCGTGCAACGCGGCGAGATCGTGTCTGCCAAGCGCACGTTGGTCCTCGATGCCGACGCCTTCGCTGCACTGAACGAGATCGTCTCGGCTGCGCGCGAGTACGGCCGAATCCGCGAGGAGGAGCAGACGAAGCGTGCCGCGATCGCGGCGGAAGAGCACATCCAGGTCGATCGCATCCACGCGGCCGAGCAGATCCTCCGGCTGTACTTCGATCGAGTCTTCGCTGAGCGTGCGAAGAGCAGCGAAGAAATGTTCACGCGCCTTGACCAGGCGATGGACACCGGCGACCCGCAGATGGTTCACGCCGTTGTCCGGGGAATCGTCGATCTCGCGCAAGCGTCACCCCTCGCAGGCCTCGAGGACTTCGGCAAGTTCTGGGCCGAACTCGGAACCGGCGACAACCCGGTCGAGCTGTAGGTCGGCGCCGGTCGAGCCTCAGGATTCAGAGCTCAAGGCCGAGGTCCGCCACATCGGTCCTCACCGACTCAGCAGCCAGCGCAGTGCTCAACCTGTGCTCTACCGCAGACCGGAGCAGCTCTCGTTCGGCGGCCTGCTCGGCCTCCCATGCGCCCGCTCCGAGCGGTTCGGGATCGTCGATGCTCCAGCGTTCCCGATACTGGGCGATGTCGCCGAGGACACCGAGCGCGCCGGGGGCGAGGCCGCCGGTTGTCGCCATCGCGGCAGCGGTTCGGGCGAGCCAGGGCTCGCCGCTGTTGATCGCCCGAGCGAGCGCCGGGCGCCCTTGTGTGTCGAGCACTGCCAGGAGCCCATCGACGTCGACCTGGGGTGAGTCGATCGCCGCGCGGAGCTGGGCGTACTCGACGACGTGGGGCCAGTGTTCGAGGATCCAGCGCTGGCGGTCGCCTTGGGCGGCAAGAGCGTCGGCCAGCAGCTCGTTGACGTTGTCGAACGGAATAGTGCCTTCAGCGCGGAGCTGGGTGATGAGACCTCGCTGATCTGCGGGGGCAGCGGCGAAGATCGCTTCGAGTTCCTGGCGGCGGTCGTCCAGTTCGGCGGTGCTCCTACTCCGGCTCGTCGGGACGATCGACGATGGGTCGTGCGTCCCTAACCAGATCCGGGACCGGGCGACGGCGCGTTGGGTCGTGTCCCATTCCTCCGCACCGGTTGTGCTGGCGGGTCGGGTGCCGAGGCCCGGGGTGTGTTCGTCGAGGTGGTGACGGAGCCGGTGGGCAGCGAGGGAGGCGACGGTGTCGTCCCACACCTGCGTGGCCGCGGGTCGGGATGGGCGCGGGCCGAGCAGATCGGTGAGCCAGTCGGGCTGCGCGGCGGCGAGCGTGTTGGTCTCGCGTTCGATGGAGAGCCGTACGGCGCGTTCGTACCGGACCCGATCTCCCGGCGTGAGGCCTTCGGCGTCGAGGATCTCGGTCCACCGATCCTGTTGCTGGTGGAGCGGGGTGATGAGCCGCTCGAGGGTGTCGCGGGCCACCGGGGGAAGTGCCCGCTCGGCGACGTTCGGGTCGATGACCTGGACGTCGCCCCACGAGAGTTCGCGTTCTGCCCGTCGTCCGTCGGTAGCAACGAACAGGACGCGCACTGTTCCGGCGGTGTCGTCGACGTCGGTGATGGTGCCGATGTTGTTTCGGTCCAGCGCCTTGGCAGTCGCTCCGACTGTCGCGTGGTGGGCGGTGTGCGAGATGCGGTCGATCCGTGCGACCAGGTCGGCCGGATCGCAGTCGACGGCGCTCGTGGCGTGGCGCTCGACTCGGCGTGCTGTTGCGGCGCGCTCCTCGAGTTCGGCGAGATCCAGGCTCGTCACGAGGCGGGCGACCTGAGCGACGCCGGGGTCGACCACGAGCGCGAGCTCCTTGGCTCGTGAGGTGGCGAGGCGGCGGTCGAGCTCTTCGTCGGGGTCCCGCTGTTCGTCGGGGAGGTGCAGGGGGCTGTCGTGGCGGTGCAGTTCGACGTCGAGCTCGTCGGCTTCGGGGCGGGTGAGGACGAGCCAGTTCTCATGGCGGCCGCGAGACAGGACGAGGTACCCGGCTTCGCGGTACAGGCCATCGGCCCCGACGGCGATGGCCAAGTCCCAGGTGCCGCCCTGGGCTCGGTGGGCAGTCAAGGCGTAGGCGTGGTCGAGTCCGCCGGCAGCGAGGTAGTCGGCGCCG
>SXGQ01563794.1_pt1 | contig 17241 bp, 14 predicted proteins | sample 3178371 | NCBI WGS metagenome assembly SXGQ01 (sample SAMN11356859, study PRJNA531348) | freshwater metagenome | isolation source: freshwater sample F1-20 | place: China: Fuxian Lake, Yuxi | collected 2017-12-25 | reverse complement strand
CTCCTTGGCCATGCCCGCCTGGACCTCCTCACGGGTCTCCTGGGTCTTCGAGCGTTCGGCACGGACCATGTCGAGGGCGATCAACAGCAGGATCACACTGCCCGCCATCTGGAGTGCCGGCATCGTGATCCCGAGGAACCGGAACACCCATTGTCCCGTGATGGCGAACACCAGGAGCAGGACGGCCGCCACCTGGCAGGCCAGCCTCGCCATCCGGATCCGGTTCTCCGTCGAGTCGTGTGCCGTCATGGCCAGGAAGGCCGGGACGGTCGCCAGTGGATCGATGATCACCAGCAGCGAGCTCAGGGCCAACAAACCGTATTCCATCGGACTCATGGTGCGTCTTTGGATCGGGACGACGACGAAGGGTGCCGCCGGCAACACGGAGCCAGGATTCCGTCGCGCATGCCATGGACGATCTTTTTGTCGGCAGGAACCACGGTGGCCAGGACGCCGCCCAGATTCGGCCGAGCAGCATCACCATCGCCCTCCACGAAATAATAGGGACACAGGCGCACCCGGCCCGGCATGGGATCCAGCGTCCCCTGGGTGAAGTCCCACCAGTGCGCCTCCACGAGCCGGGGCCTGTGGAACCGCTGCAACACATGGGGTGACACCGGCCACGCCGCGAGGGCCCGCTCCACCGCGATACTCCAGTCGGCCATGCTCAGATCGCTGCCCAGGTGCACTCCACGGGCACCCCAGGCCTCGGCGCTGAATCCGGAGATCTTGAGGATCAGTTCCCGCTCCCTCTGGCTGAGGCCCTTCAACTGGCGCCAGTCGGTCAGCTCCAACCCCGGATATGCCGCATTCGGCGGAAGGGGTGTCGGGTCCATCAGCCAGGTCCTCGGCACCACCGGCTGCAACCGGTTCAGGAATCCCTCGCCCAGCTCCTGGCGCCAGAACTCCCGAAGGTTGCGGTTCCACAGCAGCGCAAAGAGCAGCTTCTCCTCGAAGATCGGCTTCGGAGGTGGTGTCAGCCGGATCTCCCCGGCGCGGGCCAGGTCGATCAAGCGGGAGGAAACCGGGACCTGGGGCAAATCGAACAGCTCGAAGAAACGGTAGACCGCATCCCCGGAGGCCGGGTCCGCAAAGTCCCCGCCATGGACCTGAACGGACCGGTCCGTGATCCGTGAGGCCAGCCAGGTCATCTCAGGCCGATACGACGCAGCTTCGTCAGAGACCACAACGTGCACCCGGTGGGCGTCACCAAAGATCGATGAGAACCCGTCGCGCATCCCATGGGACCCGCCGATCACATCGCCTCCCGAGGGTGAAAGGGAGGAGTACGTCTCGTTGAGCCACTGGGTCAGGCCCATTCCGCCCGGAACCGAGTCGAGCTCCGAGATCGCCCAGCCATCCTCCGTCACCAGGACATCCGGGCGGATCACCTTCGGGATCTGGTTCTTGAAGGCGTTGTCGCGCTGGATCGCGACGAGCTCCGGCGGCTTGCCCTGGTCCAACACCTCGGCCACCCAGGCGGGCGCCTTGCCCGCGATGCTGCGTCGATAGAGGAGGTTGACCGCCTTGTAGAACTGCAGGAGGACCCGTCCGAAGGACTCGAGCTCCTCCACGAAACCCGACTCCAACGGAAATGGGTCCGGCGAGATCCGCCAGGTCGCCCCGTCGAAGAGCCCGCCCTCGGGAATCGCCTCTCGGATCCTCAGGGCCCGGGCCTGCGCCGCAGAGACGTCCTCACTCATGTCCCGGGCAGCCTAGCCGCATCATCTCCAAGCTCAACCGTCAAACCTCCCTGCGATCCGCCCCATCAACCGGATCCCAGACCCGAGGCGTGACTCGCCAACAGGTTGCACTCGGCTAGCCTCCATCGCATGGACCAACCCGCCGAGGCCTCCCGCAACACGGATCCAGGACGATCCATCCGGCTCTGGCCGGCGTGGATCCTCCTTGGGATCGCCCTGGGTGTGATCCTCTTCGCCCAGCTCCAGGAGTCCAAGCCGTTCCAATATCGGAATCTGGTGACCCTCGGAACCGTCATCGTCGTGCTGCCCTGCGGACTGATCTGGTGGATGCTGGGATCCGGCCTCCGGTGGAAGACTCGGTGGAAGGGCCTTGGCTGGATCATCCTGGTGGCCGGAATCCTGGGGACCCTCTTCCGGATCCAAGGCGTGTCGGGCGATTTCGTGCCGATCATCGCCTTGCGGTGGTCCCTTCCCCAATGGACCAGACCCACGACATCCCCGGTCTCAGCCACCGTCCCTATCCTCGAAGCCCGGGCGAATTTCCCACAGTTCCTCGGTCCGACCCGCGACGGTTTCCTCCCCGGCCCCCTGCTCGCCACGAACTGGTCGACCCAAGCGCCTCGACTCCTCTGGCGCCGTCCCGTCGGCGGCGCGTGGTCCGGATTCGCCATCGTCGGCCCACGCGCCCTCACCCAGGAGCAGCAGGGACCCGACGAGCTCGTCACAGCCTACGACCTGGAGACCGGTCGCCCGTTGTGGGCCCACACCAACGCGGCGCGATACGACACCACCATCGCGGGCGAAGGCCCCAGGGCCACACCCACGGTCGTGTCCAACCGCGTCTACGCCCTGGGGGCCACGGGCATCCTGGACTGTCTGGACCTGGAGACGGGTCGACGGATCTGGACGCGGAGTCTCACGACCGACGGCGGACGGGGCGTGCCGGAATGGGGCTACTCAGGATCTCCGTGGAGCGACGGTCACCGGGTGGTGGTCCAGGCCGGGGGTGGTGGCAAGGGCCTCATCGCCTACCGGGCCGACTCCGGAGAACCCATCTGGTCCGCAGGGGACTCCGGGATGAACTACGCGTCCCCGTTCCGGGTCGAACTCGCCGGCCAACCCCTGTTCCTGATCTTCGGAGGGCGCTCACTCACCGCCCAGGACCCCGCCGACGGCCATGTGGTCTGGAACCATCCCTTCGGCAAGGGGATGCCCCTCGTGGCGAACCCGATCCTCGTGTCCTCCAACCGCGTCCTCATCACCGCCGGCTACGATGTCGGGGCGGAGCTGCTTGAGATTCCCGGACCCGGCCGTCCACCGGCCAGCCTCTGGAAGACCAAGCGCCTCAAGGCGAAGTTCTCCAACCCGGTCCGCCGTGGAGATGTGGTGTATGGACTCGATGACGGCATCCTCGTGGGACTCGATCTCAAGGACGGTTCCCAGCTCTGGAAGGAAGGTCGTTACGGCCACGGACAGGGCCTGTGGATCGGGGATGTCTATCTCCTGATGTCGGAATCCGGAAAACTGGTGCTCCTACAGCCGGATCGGAACGGCGCGAACGAACTGGGATCCCTGCCGGTCTTCGATGCCAAGACCTGGAATCCCATCGCGCTGTCCGGGGATCGCCTGCTGGTCCGGAACGACCGCGAGGCGGCCGCCTGGGTCCTGCCCCTGCGGGCACCCTGAGCCGACACCGGCAGACAGGAGATTCCGGGCGGATCAGCGACGGCGGTTGTAGACCTCCGAACCGTATTTCCCCGCCACGAGGACGCGGATCCGTTCCTCGAGGGATGGAGCTGCGACCAAGGGTTGCCAGTCGACATCGCGACATACCTCGCGCAGTGCGGCTTCCCAAACCGTCCGCGACACCTCCAGACCTTTCGGCTGCACACTGCCCTGGATCAGTAGTCCCAACCGATTCCGTCGTTGAGCGGCGCCAGCAATCTTGAAGCCGCGATGCAACAGATCGTGTTTCTCCGCGCCGATGAAACACTGGCCCGGCCCCCGCGAGTCACAACACGGGGCGAGTTCCGTCGGGACTCCCACCGCGGCGAAGGCCGATCGGAGCCACTCATGCTGCAACCGGTAGCTGGTCTCGGCCGACACCCGATATCGAGCGTGACCCGGGGGAATCACGACGCTGTAGGTCCAGTCGGCATCGTGGGACACAAGCCCCCCGCCGGTCGGCCGCCGGATCAGGGGCCGCAACGGGGTCAGGGCCTCGATCTCGGCGTGATGCTGGAAATACCCGAAGGTGGCGGCGGAAAGCGTCCAGCCATAGGTCCTGAGGATCGGTGAGCCCAGGGCGGCCGACGCCTCCAGAAGCGCCTCGTCCACCGCCATGTTGACCTCGGGCGATCGGATGCCTGAATCGAGATGAAGCCATGTGTCCGGCACGCAGTGAAGCATCGGCGAGTTAGAACCCAGGACAAGTCCGGGACGGGAATCCGGCAGTTTCATGGGTTTGCAAAGGCGATTGGGGTTTTCCAATCTCCCGGTCCGATGCCCAGGAAACAAATCCCCATCTGGCCGACTCTCTTTCTGTGCTCCCTCGCCGCGGTTGCTGAACCCCCGGAAAAGTCGACCGGATCGGTCAGCTCCGAAGCCCTCGCAAAGCAAACCCAAAACCCGGTCGCCAACCTCATCAGCTTCCCGCTCCAGAACAACTTCAACTTCGGCCTCGGTCAAAGCCGGGTGACCCAATGGGTCATGAACGTCCAACCGGTGATCCCGGTGCCGCTGAGCACGAACTGGAACCTGATCACGCGCACCGTCCTGCCGGTGATCGATCAGCCCTCGATCGCCCCCGGGGTCCCCAGCGCCTTTGGGCTCGGGGATCTCAACCCCACCTTCTTCGTGTCGCCCGCGGGCTCGAAGGGGTTCATCTGGGGTGCCGGTCCGACCTTTACCCTGCCCACGGCGACCGATCGCCTGCTCGGGCAACAGATGTGGTGCGCCGGTCCGGCCGTCGTGGGCCTGACAATGCAGGGCCCCTGGGTGGCGGGTGCCCTCGCCCACCAGCAGTGGTCGTTTGCCGGATGGGGAACCCGGCCCGTGAACGGCCTGCTGATCCAGCCCTTCATCAACTACAACCTCCCCGATGGCTGGTACCTGAGCTCCAGCCCGATCCTGACCGCCAACTGGGAGGAACCCGCCGGCCAGCAGTGGACGGTTCCCGTCGGCGGCGGCGGCGGGAAGATCGTCCATCTCGGACGCCTGCCGCTGAACCTGTCCCTCGCCGCGTTCTACAACGTCGAAACACCCCAGTACGGCTCCACCTGGCAGCTCCGCTTCACGGTGCAGATGCTCTTTCCGAGGTAGACCTCCCGAACCGTCGGAGGGACCTGAACCGCAATCCGCCTCTCACCCCCAGTCCGTCAACCTGCCGTCTCGCTCCATGCCGCTCCCCCTCCATTCCCTGCGCGCCGGCGTCATCGGCACCGGCTTCATCGGGCCAGTCCACATCGAGGCCCTCAAGCGTCTCGGAGTCCAGGTGACCGCAATCTGTGGCTCCACCCGCTCCGCCACAGAGACGGCACACCGGTGGGGCATTCCCGAGGTCCACGGTGACTACGACTACCGCGCGCTCGTCGAGTCGCCAAATGTCGACGTGGTCCACATCACCTCCCCCAACAAGGTCCATGTGGAACAGGCCCTCGCCGCGCTGAAGGCCGGCAAACATGTGGTCTGCGAGAAGCCGTTGGGAATGGACACACGGGAAACCGCCCGGGTGGTAAAGGCCGTGGAGCGTCCCGGAGCCCCGGTGTTCGCGGTGAACTACATGTGCCGCTTCTTCCCGGCCGTGCTCCAGATGCGGGCCCTCGTCCAACGGGGCGCCCTCGGACGGATTCTCCATGTGCAGGGCCACTTCTTCCAGGACTGGCTCCTGAAGGACACCGACTACAACTGGCGCCTGCTCGCCAGCGAGGGTGGGAAGCTTCGCGCCATCGGGGACATCGGCACCCATTGGATCGATGCCGTCTCCTTCATCCTGGGCGCCCGGGCCGAGGCGGTGTTCGCCCATCTTGAAACCGCCCATCCCACCCGATACCGGCCGCGTGGGCAGGTGCAGACCTTCACGAAGGCCTCGACGAAGAAGGGCATCCCCTACGCGGTCGACACCGAGGATTTCGGAAGCGTCCTGCTGCGCTTCGGAAAGGCGTCCCACGGACACGCCGACCGGGTCCATGCCAACGCCTCCATCTCCCAGGTGGCTGCCGGATGGAAGTGCAGCCTCTCCATCGGGATCTACGGAACCGAGGGCAGCCTCCAATGGGAGTTCCAGAACCCGAACCACCTCATCCTGGGTCGTCGTGACGAACCCAACCAGATCCTCCAGCGCGGGACGGCCGGATTCCAGGAGGACGTGGCGGGGTTCACGGACTATCCGGGAGGGCATCCGGAAGGCTTCCCGGACAGCCACAAGATGCACTACCGGGCGGTGTATGAGCACATCGCCAGCGGACGCAAAACGCCGACCCTCTTCGCCACGGCACAGGAGGGGCACCATGAGGTCGCCCTCTGCGAGGCCATCCTCCGCAGCAGCCACCGGGGACGCTGGGTCGAGGTTGGGACGAAGAGCTGAGGTACCGACCACAATCCCCTTGATACGGTCTCAACGCCGGAGAGACCCTCAATCCGACGTTTCCGAACCGTGGCATCCATGACGAGAGGATCCTCACGGATCCCTAGCTCCGAAAGGTCGCCAGCCCGATTCGCAACGTGCACTCAAGACGCATTCCGCCACGGTAAATGAAGCCCATGACATGCCGTTCCTGCGGCTCCGACAGGATCAGAATCGTCGTCGACCTCGGGATGCAGCCGCTTGCTAATCGACTGCTGACGGAGCACCAGCTGAAGGATCCCGAGCCCAGGCATCCGCTCCGCCTCTCGATCTGCGAAGGATGCCTGCTGCTCCAGATCACCGACACAGTCCCCCCGGTCGAACTCTTCACCGACTACGTCTACTTCTCCTCGGTCAGCGATTTCCTCCTGCAGCACGTCGCAAAGGCCTGCAGGAGCCACCAGGAACGCTTCAGACTGAACGCCGGAAGCTTCGTGGTCGAGGTGGCCAGCAACGACGGCTATCTCCTGAAGAATTTCGTGGCCGCAGGCATCCCCTGCTTAGGGATCGAACCTGCGGCGAACATCGCCGCCGTCGCACAGAGCAGGGGCGTTCCCACCATCAACCGGTTCTTCAGCACGGCCCTCGCCAGCGAACTCAAGTCCGAGGGCAGGACGGCCGACATCCTCATCGCGCACAACGTCATGGGCCATGTGCCCGACACCAATGACTTCGTTCAGGGGTTGGCGACACTGCTGAAGCCGAGTGGACACGCCATCCTCGAGTTCCCCTACGCGCGGGACATGATCGACCATGCCGAGTTCGACACCATCTACCACGAGCACGTCTTCTATTTCACGATCCTCGCACTGCAACCGCTCTTCGCTCGACATGGGCTGGAGATCGTTGACATCGAACGCCTCGCGATCCATGGCGGATCGCTGCGCGTCTACGCCGCCCACAAGGGCGCCCATCCCGTCGCATTCAGCGTAACGCAGCTTCTTGCCGAGGAGAAGGCCTGCGGCATGGATCGGGTGGACTGGTACACGCGCTTCGGAGACCGGGTCCGGAAGATCAGGACGGATCTCACGGCTCTCCTGGGTGAGCTGAAGTCGAAGGGACACTCCGTCGCCGCCTATGGGGCCTCCGCCAAGGGCAGTACCCTCCTCAACTTCTGCGGTCTCGGAGCCGAGACGATCGATTTCGTCGTCGATCGCAGCCCTGCCAAACAGGGGCGACTGACTCCAGGGACCCATCTGCCCATCGTGCCCGCGGAGCAGCTGGCCGGGAGGCGGCCCGATTTCGCACTGCTCCTCACCTGGAACTTCGCCGAGGAGATTCTCCAGCAGCAGCAGCACTACAGGGACCTCGGGGGACGTTTCATCATTCCGCTGCCCGAGGTCCGCGTCGTCTAGCCCACCCGATGCTGTTCCACCCCTGCACACTCCCGGGGTTGATCCGGATCGAGCCCGAACGTCGGACCGACGAACGGGGGGCGCTGGCCCGGACGTTCTGTGCCACGGAGTTCTCAAGGAACGGCCTGAACACCGTCTGGCCCCAGGCCAACGCCGTCCAGACCCTCAAGCGAGGGACGCTGCGCGGACTGCATTGGCAGGAGGAACCCCATCCGGAGATCAAACTCATCCGCTGCACCCGGGGCCACGTCTGGGATGTCCTCGTCGATGTCCGCCCCGAATCCCCGACGTTCGGACGCTGGGAGGCGTTCGACCTGACCCCGGGAAACGGGGTCCAGCTCTACGTGCCCCGGGGGTTCGCCCACGGATTCCAGTGCCTCAGCGACGATGTCGAGATGACCTACCTCATGTCGGACTTCTACGTCCCGGACCTCGCCCGGGGCCTCCGCTGGGACGATCCCCGGATCGCGATCCCATGGCCCCTGCCAACCCCGATCCTCTCCGCCCGTGACCGCACCCTGCCCACGCTGGCAGAGGCCTTCCCGGGGATGGCCTGAGCGGGGACTCACACGGCGTCGCGGAGACGCGAAGGGATTCGGAGCAGCAGGGTCCGGGGAGCCAGCGGTGGTCCGATCTCCGATCCCCAATGTCCTTCCCAATCACCTGAGGGGACTTTGGCGATGACGCGCTTTCGCTCTCTCTTCCTCGCTCTTCGTTTCCCTTCCCGTCTCCGCGCCTAAGCCTCCCCGAGTGAGTCCCTCTCCGCGTGCCTTCACCAACGTCATTTCGCTTGTCGGTCGACCGCAAACGCACTACCGCAACGCCCATGTTCCCAGGCCCAATCCGCTCCCAGTGCCGTTCCGGTCACCACCATGCCTTCACGTTGATCGAGCTCCTGGTCGTGATCGCCATCATCGCGATCCTCGCCGGGATGCTGCTGCCCGGACTCGCCCGCGCTAAGAGCAAGGCCTCCTCCATGAAATGCGTCGGCAACCTCAAGCAGATCGGGATGGCCAACTTCATGTACGTGAACGACTCCGGACGGATCCTCCCCTACACCCTCAGCGGGGATCTCTGGATGCGGGCGCTGGTGAACCTGTACTCGTCCGTCGACGCGGTGCGGCTCTGTCCGGTTGCCCCCTACTCTCCCAAAAAACCGACAGGATCCGCCAACACGGCCTGGGTCTGGGGCGGTGAGCTGCGTCCTGGCACGAAAGAACCCCGGTGGACCGGCAGCTATGCTCTGAACGGCTGGATGTATGCGGGCGACTGGCCGGATGGTGCCGGGCTCTATCCACAGGTGAGGAATGCATTCCGGGCGGAATCGGACATCACCTCACCCTCCAGCACGCCCGTCTTCTGCGACTCGATGTGGGTGGATGCCTGGCCACAGGAGAAGGATCGTCCGGCAGCGAACCTCCGCGAAGGCGACGCCGGAGCCAACGCCGGCATGGCCCGGATCGTCCTAGCCCGACATGGCTCCGGACTCCAGGGCGTTCCCAAGAGTCTTGCGAAGGGCAGTCGCCTCCCAGGTTCCATCAACCTGGTGTTCGCCGACGGTCACGCGAACACCACACCCAACGAGCTCCTCTGGAGCCTCACCTGGCACAAGACCTGGTCCAACGGCGTCGTCCGACCCCAGTGATCCCCACCGCTGCTGGCGGAGCCGTTTCCCGGGACAGGCCGAACAGGGACTCACGCCGCGATGCGGAGGGAGGAGAGGGAAACAAATAGCCACGAAAACGCGGAGAAAGCGGCACTGCGACAGTCCCCCGGAGGTGATTCGCGAGGGCGTTGTGGATTGGGAGCAGGAATGCCGCTGACTCCACGGCCCCAACGGTTCCAAATACCCCCGTCTCTTGCCCCGTTGTCTCTCTGATCCTCCGCGTCTCCGCCGCCCCGTGTGAGTCTCCCCTCTGCGTGCCCTACTCCACGTTCGGATAGCTGCCCAGCACCTTCACAAAGCTGCACTGCTGTCCCAGGAGATCGATCGCCTTCGCCACCTTCGGCTGCTCCGCGTGGCCATCGACGTCGACGAAGAAGAAGTATTCCCAGGCGCGACGCTTGCTCGGACGCGACTCGATCTTCGTCATGTTGATCCGGAACTTGCGGAACGGGGCGAGCGCCTTGTGCAGGGCTCCAGCCTCGTCGCGGATGCTGAACATGATGCTGGTCCGATCCTGTCCAGCCGGCGGACCGCAATGGCGTCCCAGCACGAGGAACCGGGTGGCATTGGCCGCGTTGTCCTGGAGATCCCGCTCCAGGATCGGCACCCCATACTGGGTCGCCGCCAGCTCCCCGCACAGCGCCGCCGACTTCTTCTCCTTCGCGGCCAGCTCGGCACTCCGGGCGTTGGAACTCGTCTCGATCAGCTCCGCATGGGGCAGGTTGCGCTGAATCCAACCTCGGCACTGTGCTAGGGTCTGGGGATGGACATAAAGTCGACGGATCGTGTCCTTGGCCCCCTTCCCAGCGAGGCAATGGGAGATTCGCAGGACCACCTGGGCGACGATCTTCAGATCACTGTCGACGAACATGTCGAGAGTGTGGGTCACCACGCCCTCGGTGGAGTTCTCCACGGGCACGACCCCGTAGTCGGCACGGTGCTTGGACACCTCGCTGAAGACCTCACCGATCGTCTTCTGGGGCGCATAGGTCAGACTCGAGCCGAATCGCTTGATGGCCGCCTGGTGGGTGAAGGTGGCCTCGGGTCCAAGATAGGCGATCGTCAGGGTCTTCTCGAGAGACAGCGCGCTCGACATCACTTCCCGATAGATAGCACGCAGGCTGTCATTGGTGATCGGCCCCTTGTTCTTGCGGACGACGCGTTCCAGGACGGCCCGCTCGCGGTGCGGGGCATAGATCTCCTCGCCTGCCTTGATCTTGATCTGCCCGATCTCAAGGACATGACGGGTCCGCTCGTTCAGCAGCGACACGATCTGCTCATCGAGCTGGTCGATCGCCTGCCGGTGTTCCTGAAGGCTCATTGCCGGAGCATGATGCCGTCCCCGCCCGCAAAGGGAATCCGGGAATCGGGATCCGAGGGGACTCATCACACGGTGACCCGGATGCACGGAGGAAATACAGGGGGAGATCAAGACAGAGGCGACGCCGGTAGGGCTGTGCTCCGCCACGGCCCCATCTCGATCCGCAGTGCGTTGTGCACCCGTGAAGGGGGGACGGGGTTCGCTCCCGCAACAGAGGATCCCGGCTGGAACCACAGGTCGATCAACCCCTCGCGGAGACGATGGGGACGCAACGGGGCGCGTCCCTACCGGAGGGCGCTCCCGCGCCCAGTGATGCAGGGCACTACATCACCCACCCGTCGACGCCTGAGGCATCCGATCAGGAGCCACCGACGCCAAACCCCTCGTCCCTCTTTTCCCCAGATCTTCTTCTGCGTCCCCGTGCCGCCGTGTGAGCCCCTTCTTCCACCGTGTGAGGAAACGCGCTTGATCATCGGAGAGCAGACCGAAACCCTCCTCACGGTACGCCATGAAAGTCCTCATCCTCGCCGCTGGCTACGCCACGCGCCTGTATCCGCTCACGCTGACCCAGCCCAAGCCGCTGCTGCCCGTCGCCGGGAAGCCGATGATCGACTATGTCCTCGACAACCTCGCGCCCATCCCCGGGATCGACCGCGTCTACATCGTCACCAACGCCAAGTTCGCCGGACATTTCCAGGCCTGGGCCGACCAGTACCGGGCCACCAAGGCCAAGATCGACTTCACCATCGTCAACGACGGCTCCACCGACGACTCCAACAAGCTGGGGGCCATCGGGGACCTCAACCTCGTCCTCGAGCGCGAGAAGGTCGACGACGACCTGATCGTGGTCGCCGGGGACAATCTCTTCAGTGAGTCCCTCGCCGACTTCGGGACCTTCTGCCGCCAGGTCAACCAACCCGTGCTGGGAGTCTATGACGTCGGCTCGCTCGACCAGGCCAAGAAGTATGGCGTGGTCGAGGTCGATCCCTCGAATCGACTCCTCAGCTTCGTTGAGAAGCCTGAGCATCCCGCGAGCGCCCAGATTGGGATCGCCCTCTACTTCTACCCACGCGCCACACTGCCGAAGATCCGGCAGTATCTCGCCGAGGGGAACAACCCCGACCAGCCCGGACGCCTCGTCCAGTGGCTCTACCCCCGGGAGCCGGTCCACACCTGGTCCGTGCCCGGGATCTGGTACGACATCGGCTCCAAGGAGACCCTCGAGGAGGCCAACCGGATCTTCGCCAAGCGGTGAGCCGGTCCCGCGCCCCCATCCTCGAGGTCTCTGGCCTGACCATCGTCCGGGATGACACCCGGATCCTCGACCGCGTCTCCTGGCGGGTCGAGCCCGGGGAACACTGGGTCCTCATCGGGGCCAATGGCTCCGGCAAGACCTCCCTGCTGTCCGCCCTGATCGGCTATCTCATGCCCACCGAGGGCGAGATGGAGCTGCTCGGCTGCCGGTTTGGGGAGAGCGACTGGCGGGAGCTGCGGTGTCGGATCGGCCTGGTCAGCTCCTCACTCCGGCAGATGATGGCCGACACGGAACCCGCCCTGCTGTCGGTCGTGGGTGGTCGGTATGCGATGATCGACTTCTGGGGCGAGCCGACGCAGTCGGACCAGCGCGAGGCCCTACGCTTGCTCGAGCGGGTCGAAGCAGCCCACCTGAAGGACCGTCCCTGGGCGGTGCTCAGCCAGGGCGAACGCCAGCGGGTCCTCATCGCCCGCGCCCTGATGGCCCGTCCCCGACTTCTGATCCTGGACGAACCCTGTGCGGGGCTGGATCCGGTGGCTCGGGAACACTTCCTCCAGTTCCTGGAACGCCTCAGCCAACAGCCGGATGCGCCCTCGCTCGTGCTGGTCACCCATCACGTCGAGGAGATCACCCCACTCTTCACCCATGCCCTTTTGTTGAGCGGAGGGCGGGTCGTGTCCGCAGGCCCCCGGAAGACCGCCCTGCGCTCGGAGACCCTGAGCCGGATGTTCGGATCCCCGGTACGCCTGAAATCCAGGTCCGGCAGGCTCTCGCTTGAGGTCCAGGCCTCAACGGCGCAGGTGATGTAGGGGCCCGCTAGCCGGCCTCGGGTTCGGGGGCCAGGCTTCCAGGGGATCCAGGGATTCCCGGTCTGCAATCCGCCACGGATTGCCAGCACCTCACCCCGCAGGCGAGGCGGCCCACCCCATTCTAGCGGCAGATCGCAGCCGGTGAGGCGATAGAAGATGAATCACCCATGAACACCTCTCCCATCCAACCGACCCTGCTGCTCCGCCTTCAGACCTGGGCGGTACTCCCCACCCTGGCTCTCACGCTCTGGACCGGAACCTCGACGTCCCTCGCACAGGGCTGCGTCGCCCTCCGCGGAACGGGCATGTGCCATTTCGAAGACTTCGCCCAACCCGCGGACGCCGATCTCGCCCGCGGCGAGTGGCTGGCCACCCTCGGATTTCGGTGGTTCAACTCGGACCGACATTTCCGGGGCACCCACGAAGAACCCCAGCGGTACTGGGCTGGCACGGAGGTGATCAACGACACCTATTTCTGGAACCTCGGGATCCAGTACGCCTTCACGCCGCGTTGGAGCCTCGCGTTGGATGTCCCCTTCGTCTATTCGACCCGCTCCTCGCTCTATGAGCATCCCGGGATGGGACGCCAAACAACCTCGGCGGGCGGGATCGGCGACATCCAGCTCACGCCTTATGTCTGGCTCTGGGATCCCGCCAAGCGGGTCAAGGGCAACATCCAGCTCGGACTGGGCCTCTCGGCCCCGAGCGGCGATTACAACGCCCAGTCAACCTTCTACACGACCAACGGACCCGTCGTGGGGCCCGTCGACCAGTCCATTCAGCCCGGCACCGGCGGCTGGGGCTTCACCACCACCATCACGGCCTACCGGGAGATCCTACCGCGCACCACGGCGTTCGTGAATGGCTCGTACCTCTTCAATCCGCAGAACGTGAACGGCACCCCCACCCAGAACGGGCCCGGCGGGTTCCGCCGGCGCAATCCGTACGAGCAGGTGATGTCGATTCCTGACCAATACTTCGGCCAGGGCGGCGTGATGTACACGATCGTCCCGAAGTGGGGCTTGTCGCTGGGGATGGGAGCCCGCATCGACGGCGTTCCGGTCGAGGACGCCATCGGTGGCAGCGACGGGTTCCGTCGTCCTGGCTACGCCATCGCCGTCCAGCCCATGCTCCAGTGGATGAAGGGCCGGTACAACCTGTCCATGGCAGTCCCGGTGGCCGTCTACCGCGATCGGGAGCAGAGCGTTGCCGACAAGCGTTGGACCCAGGACACGGGCATCTACCGCCACGGGGATGCCGCCTTCGCGGACGTCTCGGTGATCGCCAGCTTCTCGGTCGCCTTCTGATCGGCACGGACGACCACGAGTTCCAACTCAACACCGGTCTTTCGACCGGTCCTGCAGCTCCGACGGGTCGGATGGTTCTCCATCCGGCCCTTTTTCATGCCTGGACGGATCGGGTCGCCGCGGAGGCTCGGGACAAGGCGGCTCACCCCAGGGGCCCAGGCAGGATTTTCAGGGCTTGGCCCGACGCGTGCTTCCCTCGACCTGCCGGCTTTTTGGCTGGCCCTGCAGTTCTGAGGGGGCCGGGTGTATCCTCCGCCCGCCCCCTTCTTTGCCTCTGCAGAATTCCATTCCCTGCCGGGCACCCAGACGCTAGTCGTTGGCCCGCAGGAGGACATCCAACGCTCCATCCCTGCACGGCAGACCGACTCCCACACCATGACCTCCAAACCGTTGACTGGACCCGAGCTGAAGGAACTGACCGATGGCCTGAACCGCTTGGCGCGGAACCTGTGGTGGAGCTGGAACCAGGAGGCGCAGGACATCTTCCAGAGCCTCTCCCCACGCGGGTGGCAGAACCTCTACCACAACCCTGTGGCGGTGCTGCATGAGGTGTCCGACTACGAGCTCCGCACCCGCCTGCAGGAACCGGAGTTCGCGGCGCGGGTCCGACAGGTCCTCGCGGAATTCGAGGCCTATCTGCACCAGAAGCAGACCTGGGCCTCCCAGCACGCCCCGCAGCTGGCGAAGCACCCGGTCGCCTACTTCTCCGCCGAATTCGCCTTCCACGAGTGCCTCCCCATCGCCGCCGGCGGCCTGGGTGCCCTCGCCGGCGACCACACCAAGTCGGCCAGCGACCTCGGACTCGGCTTCGTCGGCATAAGCCTCTTCTACCGGGAGGGCTACTTCCAGCAGTCCATCAGCTCCGACAACTGGCAGCAGGAGCACTACGTCCCGCTCAATCCCCGCAACCTCCCCCTCGACCCTGTCGTGGATGCACGCGGTGAGCCAATTGTCTGCAACGTGCGCATGTTTGGACAGCCCATCCGGTTTCATGCCTGGCGGGTGAACGTCGGACGCGTCCCGGTCTACCTCCTCGATACCAACCGACCGGAGAACGAGGGTCAGTACCGGGATCTGACCAACCGGGTGTATGGCGGTGACACCACCACCCGGATCATGCAGGAGATCCTCCTGGGCGTCGGCGGTGTCCGGCTCCTCCGGGCCCTGGGGGTCCAGCCCTCCACCTTCCACATGAACGAGGGCCACGCGGCCTTCCTGACCCTGGAGCTGCTGCGTGAGAAGATGGCTGCCGGAAAGACCTTCGAGGAGGCGTCGACCCTCACCCGTCAGGAATGCCTCTTCACTACCCATACGCCGGTGGAGGCCGGACACGACCGGTTCAGCAACGACCTGATGCGACTGGCGGCGGACAAGTTCCACCACAGCCTCCATCTGAACCATCATCAGCTGATGGAGCTGGGCAACGAGCACCCGGGACGCGAGGGCGGACCGTTCTGCATGACCGCCCTGGCACTCCGGTACTCCCGGGCCGCCAACGGCGTCAGCGCCCTCCATGGCGAGGTGAGCCGCGAGATGTGGAAGGCGTTCTACCACAAGCACACCGCCTCCGAGGTGCCCATCGGCTCCATCACCAACGGCATCCACCTGGTGGGCTGGATCAAGGGTCCGATGCGGCGGTTCTGGCGGCAGCGCCATCTGAAGGGCGGCGGGGCACCCGAACGGTTCGTCGAGGACGCCAACACACCAGAGTTCTGGACCCGGATGGCGGATCCGTCCGTCACCGGCGACGAGGAACTCTGGGCCATGCGCTACAAGCTGCGTCGGGAACTGATCGAGTTCGCCCGACGTCGCCTGCTCATCAACCACCGGTCGTTCAGCCAGTCCGACTACATCGCCTTCGACGCCCTGCTGAATCCCGACGCCCTCACGATCGGCTTCGCCCGGCGCTTCGCCACCTACAAGCGGGCCCCCCTGATCTTCGACCAGTTCGAGAACATCGTGAAGCTGGTGCGGGACACCAGCCGCCCGATCCAGTTCATCTTCGCAGGCAAGGCCCACCCGCGGGACGACGAGGGCAAGCGGTTCATCCAGAAGATCATCCACCTGTCGAACTACAGCGAGCTCAAGGGCCACCTCGTGTTCCTCGAAAACTACGACATCCACGTCTGCCGGCAGATGGTCTCCGGCTGCGACATCTGGTTGAACAATCCCCGCCGGCCCCTCGAGGCCTCCGGCACCAGCGGCATGAAGGCCACCGCCCACGGCTGTCTCAACATGTCCATCCTCGATGGCTGGTGGCGCGAGGGCTACGACGGCACGAACGGAGTCGCCATCGGACCGGATTCCCACCCGTCCGACGTCGTCGAACAGGACCGCGTCGACAGCGCCAACCTCTTCAAGGTCCTCACCGAGGAGGTCGTCCCGACCTTCTTCAACCGCGACGCCCAGGGCATCCCCCGTCAATGGATCGCCCGCATCCGCCGCGCCCTCACCACCCTCGCACCCCAGTACAGCACCTGGCGCATGGTCCAGGAGTACACAAACGCCTACTACCTGCCCCACCTGAAGTGATGGCGGGCATCGAACCCGCGGGCGTCTCATGAGGTGAATCACTGGACCTCACGTCCAGGGCGTCAGCATACGACTTGCTCCCCGGGTTGAAGTGATTCCGGAGCGGGGGTTCCGGGACAGATTCGGTCACATCGCTGTCCGGTTTTGATCGATGTGGACGGAAGGTCTCCGGGCCCCGCCGTGGGGTCCCTGTTCGGTGTCCAAAAACCCTTTGCCTCGTCGGTTCGTCGACCGATAGGCTTCACAGGCTGAATGCGTCTCCACGCGGCCAGCCCCCCTTCAAGGGCTCATCCATGAAATCGTATCCGTCGGTTCCCAATTCGCTGTATCGACCCGAGTTCGAGCACGACGCCTGTGGCGTCGGGTTCATCGCCAACATCTCCGGGAAGAAGGAGCAGCGCATCGTCCAGTTCGCCATCGAGGCGCTGAACAGCCTCGCCCATCGAGGGGCGCTCGATGCCGATGCGAAGACCGGCGACGGAGCCGGCATCCTGGTCCAGCTGCCCAAGGCCTTCTTCAAACAGGAAGCCGACAAACTGGGGGTCAAGGCCGTTATACTTTCTACCTGGATCTTTCTCAAATGACCTTGATATGAAGTAGTTTAATCTTCCTGTCTTGTCATAGGAGGGTACTATAATGGAGTTTTTGTATAAACCAGTCTCACAAAAT
>SXGQ01531113.1_pt1 | contig 17246 bp, 17 predicted proteins | sample 3178371 | NCBI WGS metagenome assembly SXGQ01 (sample SAMN11356859, study PRJNA531348) | freshwater metagenome | isolation source: freshwater sample F1-20 | place: China: Fuxian Lake, Yuxi | collected 2017-12-25 | reverse complement strand
TGTACTAATTGGAGTAAATGACATCAATGTAATTTAGCCCTACGATAGGAACATGGGTGAACCGGTACAAAACAGTGGCGCAAGCGCGCTCACTGAAATTGAGCTCCAGATTTTGGAATTTGAGCGGCAATGGTGGCGCTATCCAGGCTCAAAAGAGGCGGCAATCCGTGAATTGTTCTCAATTAGCACCCCTCGGTATTACCAATTATTGAACGCATTACTTGATAACAGCGCCGCTGAAACCGCTTATCCCACGCTAGTACGGCGCTTACGCCGGCTGCGTGAGAGCCGAACTCAGGCTCGATCCCCGATCGCCCCACTTCACCTCTAGCGGCAAGTAAACCCAATCTCCGTTTGGCCGACTCACCCTTCCTGCCGTAGATTATGCGTTAGCACTCTCCCGATGAGAGTGACAGCCAAGGGCTGTAAATGTGCTTAATTTTGCAAGGAGTAAAAAGTGGCAAAGATCATCGCTTTTAATGAAGAGGCTCGTCGCGGCTTAGAGCGCGGAATGAATGTGCTCGCAGACGCAGTCAAAGTAACACTCGGACCTCGTGGTCGAAATGTGGTGCTTGAGAAAAAATGGGGCGCCCCAACAATCACCAACGATGGTGTTTCAATTGCAAAAGAGATCGAACTTGATGATCCTTACGAAAAAATTGGTGCAGAGCTTGTTAAAGAAGTTGCCAAGAAAACTGATGATGTCGCTGGTGATGGAACCACAACAGCAACCGTTCTTGCTCAAGCATTAGTACGCGAGGGTCTTCGCAACGTTGCCGCAGGATCAAATCCAATGGCACTAAAGCGTGGAATTGAAAAAGCAGTCATTGCGGTAACGGATGAGTTAAGCAAAATGGCTAAAAATGTTGAAACCAAAGAGCAGATTGCTGCAACTGCATCAATCTCGGCCGCTGATGCAACTATTGGCGCAATGATTGCTGAAGCAATGGATAAAGTCGGCAAAGAAGGCGTTATCACTGTTGAAGAAAGCAATACATTTGGTTTGGAATTAGAACTAACCGAAGGTATGCGTTTTGATAAAGGCTATATCTCTCCATACTTTGTAACTGACACAGATCGCATGGAAACTGTTCTAGAAGATGCTTACATTTTGATTGCAAACTCAAAGATCACCAACATTAAAGATATGTTGCCAATTCTTGAAAAAGTGATGCAATCAGGAAAGCCACTTGCAATTATCGCTGAAGATGTAGAAGGCGAAGCACTTGCGACTCTTGTTGTAAATAAAATTCGCGGAACTTTCCGCTCAGTCGCTGTTAAAGCTCCAGGATTTGGCGATCGCCGTAAAGCCATGTTGCAAGACATCGCGATTCTCACAGGTGCTCAAGTAGTTTCAGAAGAAGTTGGATTGAAACTTGAAGCAACCACCATGGATCTACTTGGTCGAGCCCGCAAAATTGTGGTCACCAAAGATGAGACGACAATTGTTGAAGGCGCCGGAGATGCAGAGCAGATCGCAGGGCGCGTTGCGCAAATTCGTGCAGAAATTGAAAAGAGCGATTCAGATTATGATCGCGAAAAGTTGCAAGAGCGTTTAGCAAAACTTGCTGGTGGAGTTGCAGTAATCAAAGCTGGAGCCGCAACCGAAGTTGAGTTAAAAGAGCGTAAGCACCGCATCGAAGATGCTGTACGAAATGCAAAAGCAGCTGTTGAAGAAGGAATCGTTGCCGGTGGTGGCGTTGCCCTTCTACAAGCAGCCAAAGTGGCATTTGCAAAATTGAAATTAACTGGTGATGAAGCCACTGGTGCAAAAATTGTTGAATTAGCAGTTGAAGCACCGCTAAAGCAGATTGCAATTAACGCTGGCATGGAAGGCGGAGTTGTAGTTGAGAAAGTAAGTCACCTTGAGGCAGGATTTGGCTTAAATGCTGCAACAGGTGAATACGTTGACATGATCAAAGCCGGAATCATTGATCCTGCCAAGGTAACTCGTTCCGCACTTCAAAATGCCGCGTCAATCGCCGCACTCTTCTTAACAACAGAAGCGGTAATTGCTGACAAGCCTGAGCCAAAGAGTGCAACTCCTGCAGCTCCTGGCGGCGGGGACATGGATTTCTAAATTCCAAATGGAAATAACCACAGATCAACTTCTAATTGACGCGATCGATTTAGCGCGCGCAGCAGCAATTGATGAGGCGCGCGCAAGTGGTCTTCCTTATGAAGGCGAATTGGTTGGGGAACATCTAGGTGTTGAAGTTGATGGTGAAAGATTTTTAACACATTTATTTAAGACTGGACTCTCCGGTTATCGTGATTGGCGTTGGGCGGTAACACTCACTCGCGCTGATGAAGACGCAACTAGTGCAGCAACTATCTGTGATGTTGTTTTGCTTCCTGGGCCAGATGCTCTGCTTGCACCGAAATGGATTCCGTATCACGAGAGAATTCAAGCTGGCGATTTAACACCTGGTGCGATTGTGCCGACATCCCATGATGATGCGCGTTTAACTTCTGGTTATGCCGCACTTCCTGGTGATGAAGAGTTGGATATGGCGCAATTATTTGAATTGGGATTAGGAAGAGAACGAGTGCTCTCTGCATTTGGTAGAGATGCAACAAGCCAGCGTTGGTATCGTGGTGATTTTGGACCAGAGGCGCAAATGGCGAAGGCTGCTCCACTTCCTTGCGCAGCATGTGCATTCTTTATTCCAATGGCCGGCTCGATGCGCTCAGCATTTGGAGTCTGCGCCAATGAGATTTCACCGGCTGACGGCCATGTGGTCTCGATAGATCATGGGTGTGGAGCCCACTCGCAAGCCCAAGTCATTTAATCAGAAGATTGGATTTGCCCCTGTTTAGGGGAAATCGAGCCTAAAAACTGCTTAGCAACTCCGGCCTATTTCTCGGTAAACTCCTGACCCTGGCTACATCCCGGCTAGACCTGAACTGTTGATGGAGATGATGATGCCTACCGGTCGTGTTAAATGGTTTAGCCTGGAAAAAGGCTTTGGTTTCATTGCTTCCGAAGAAGGCGATGATGTCTTTCTTCCAGCAACTTCACTTCCCGCCGGCGTAACAAGTGTGAAACCTGGCACTCGACTTGAATTCGGCGTAGCTGATGGTCGTCGTGGGCCGCAAGCACTTTCAGTGAGCATTCTCGAAGCACCACCATCATTAGTAGCTAGTTCAAGGATTAATCCTGATGATTTAGCGGCAATCATTGAGGATGCAATTAAGATTTTAGATCGCGTTGGAAATGGTTTGCGTCACGGTCGCCATCCATCGACTAGTGAAGCAGAGCGATTAGGAAAAGTGTTACGCGGTATTGCAGATCAGATCGAAGCTTAGATTTAATTTACTTTCTATTTTTTATTGCGCGTAAACCAAATAATCCAAGAGCAACACCAATTACGCTGGTTATCGCCCAATTTCCATATTTATCAGTTGTAAATTGCAAAATCAGGGCGCCAGCGAAAATAATTGTCCAGATAGTGATACCAATCTTCACGACCTGTCCATCTTTTAGTTGCATAAGAGTATTCTAGGAGCACATACAGAAATACCCAGAGACATCCAGAGAATGCGTGGCGAGAAGTTGACAAAATCTTTAGGATCTTTGCGCTCCTTCCAGCACAGAAATTTTCGTTTATGGTTTTTTGCTAGCTTTTTGGGGAATATGGGAACTTGGGCCCAGCGAATTGCTCAATATTGGCTAGTGCTTGAATTAACCGATGATGCATTTCAATTAGGAATTGTTGCCGGATTGCAATCATTACCATACATAATTCTTTCAAGTTTCGGTGGAAAATTAGCAGATAGATTTTCAATGCGAAAAATGATCATTTTATTAAATTTAAGTGCCTCACTCTGGGCAGCGATACTTGGAGTTTTGGTGATTTCTGGAGATGCGCAAATTTGGCATGTCTACATTATTGCTACATTGCTTGGTATCTCTAGTGCTATTGAATCGCCAATAACCCAATCTTTCTTAACTCAATTAGTTTCGCCTGAAGATATCTCTAACTCAATAAGCCTTAGATCAGTGAATTTTAATACGGCTCGACTATTTGGCCCTGCAGTTTCTGGATTCATGATTAATGCATTTGGTACGGGACCTTCATTTTTATTTAATGCTCTCTCATTTATAGTTGTAATTTGGGCTCTAGCATTAATGAATAAAGAAGATATAACAGAAGTGAATCCTCTTAAAGAAAAAGTTTATATAAAAGAAGCAATTGAATATATAAATGCAAGACCAGATTTAAAAGCGTTATTATTGGTTGTTTTCTTCTTTGGAACTTTTGCTGCATTACCAGAACTTTTCAGTGCGACAATGGCTACCAAGGTATTTGATAAAGATGCACTTGATTTTGGAGTTTTAGGAAGTTGTATTGCAGTTGGTTCCATGTCTGGCTCGATGCTGGCAACTAAATTTGAGTGGAAACCATCCACTAGAAGCGTAATTATGTGCACTTGCTGGTGGGGAGTAGCGATAATTATTTCTTCATCAGCCCCAACATATTTTTGGTACGCATTAATTCTCCCCGTTTATGGAGCAATAATGCTAATTACTGGAATTTCAGCACTGAGGACCGCACAGTTAGGAATAGATTCGGCAATCAGAGGGCGAATCATGGGGATTTATATTTCAGTTTCTATGGGTGGAGTTTTTTTTGGTGCCCCACTAATTGGTTGGATAACAGAATTTCTTGGTCCTCGGGAAGCCGTGGCCTGTAGTGGGGCTTTGACGATAATTGGGTCAACAGTTGTGTATTTACGCTTTCGCGGCCGACTCGAAGCGCCAGCAGATTTATCAATTAGTGCCACACTAGGTAAATAACCATTTAATATGGCTAAGATTCAATAGAATCAACTAACGGCAACAAATTCACTTTGGAGTTGAAATGGCTAACAAGGAACAAAAAAGCAATGCGAACCAGAAAAAGGAACCGAAGCTTTCGTTAAAAGAAAAGCGTTTGAAGAAGCAAGAAAAACAATCCAAAAAGGATTAATTTTCTTAAAGGCCACCGATTGCGATTAGGCCGAGCAGGGAAATGAGAATTATCAAAGAGGTTATGCGACGTGCGCGCGGACTCACAGGCTATGCCATCGCTTTTACGACGAAATCAATTGAAGCCGTTAGGGCTTCAACATCTGCTGGGTCAATAGCAGGGAACATGCCAATCCGAAGTTGGTTTTTACCCAACTTGCGATAGGACTCAGTATCGATAATTCCATTCGCACGTAAGACCTTTGCAACAGCATTTGCATCGATTGAGTCATCAAAGTTGATAGTTCCAACAACTTTTGAACGCATTGCGGGATCAATTACAAAAGGAGTTGTGTAAGAAGTTTTCTCAGCCCAGCCGTACAAAGTTTCGGCAGATTTAGCTGATCGCCCGGTTGAGAATTCAAGTCCACCATTGCTGTTCATCCACTCGATTTGTTCTGCAAGCAAAATCAAAGTCGCGACAGCAGGAGTGTTATAAGTTTGATCTAATTTGCTGTTTTCAATAGCAATTCCAAGATCCAGGATTGCCGGAGTCCATCGCTTCGTTGCAGCGATTTCCTCCACTCTAGCTAAAGCAGCCGGACTCATTAGAGAAAACCAAAGACCGCCATCAGATGCAAATGATTTTTGTGGAGCAAAGTAGTAAGCATCAAACTCACTTGCTTTGACAGTTAATCCACCTGCAGCACTTGTTGCATCTACAAGTACTAATCCTTCCGATCCAGCTGGCCGCTTAATATTCATTGCAACACCAGTACTGGTTTCATTATGAGTAAGTGCATATGCATCAACGCCAGATTCAGCAACAGCTTCTGGATGTGAACCAGGTTCAGCTGAAATTACTGTTGGTTCGCCAAGAAATGGTGCAGATTTAACTCCACTTGCAAATTTAGATGAAAACTCACCAAATACTAAATGTTGTGATTTTTCTTTAATCAAACAAAAAGTTGCAACATCCCAAAATGCGGTTGACCCGCCGTTGCCGAGTACTACTTCATAGCCATTAGGCAAATTAAATAAATCTTTCAAACCATTGCGTACGCGACCAACAACATTTTTCACGGCAGGCTGGCGGTGTGATGTTCCTAAAATTGATGAGCCGCTAGCGGCCAATGCGGCTAGTGCTTCTGGGCGGATCTTTGAAGGTCCACAACCAAAACGCCCATCTTTTGGTTTGAGATTACTTGGGATAATTATTTCGTTGGCCATGCGGTAAGCCTACCGATGAATTCTTATGGGGCGAGACGAGTTAATTGCCACTTTTTATTTGGATCTAATGTGTAGCGCAGCCGATCGTGGAGCCGTGAGTAGCGTCCTTGCCAAAATTCAATTGAGTGGGGGAGAACACAGTAACCGCCCCAATTCGGTGGCAACGGGACAGTGCTGCCCTCTGGATATTTCGCGGCAATTTCATCCCAATTTTTCTGCAAGCTATCCCGATCAGCAATTACTTCTGATTGATTGCTCGCCCATGCCCCAATTTGGCTTGACCATGGCCGAGTAGCGAAGTAATCCGCAGATTCAGCATTGCTAACTTTTGTTGCACGACCCAAAACAATTACCTGTCGTTCCATCGGAAACCACGGGAAAGTTAGGCTGACATTTTGATTTTGGCTGATTTGTTTACCCTTGTCTGATTCGTAATTAGAGTAAAAAACAAAACCAGTTTGGCTGACCTCTTTGAGTAGAACCGAACGTGCCTTGGGCTGATCGCCAGAGATAGTTCCGAGCACCATGGCATTTGCTTCAACCACATACGGGTTCTCGGCGGCGGCTGTGAGCCAGGTCTCAAATTGAGTAATTGGATTTGGGTTGGCATCACTCTCACTTAGCCCTAATTCACCGTACGAGCGGCGCATTGCCCTGATTTCATCCCGATCCATGCCTCAATTAGATCAGGTGGCTGGCCTCATAGCGAGTCGAGAAATGCCAATCGAATTTAAGAATAGTTGGTCAAGTTGGCCGAGACGGGCAGAATAAGCCAGTGGACATTGGCTTATCGCCAGCGACTTTTAGGTGAGGGGTTAAGGAATCTCATGAGCGAATTCAAACCAGGTCTTGAAGGTGTAATTGCATTTGAATCAGAGATTGCTGAACCCGACAAAGAAGGAAGTGCGCTGCGCTATCGCGGTGTTGATATTGAAGATTTAGTTGGTCGCGTTACTTTTGGAAACGCTTGGGGCCTACTAGTTGATGATGAATTCAATCCAGGCCTCCCACCCGCTGAACCATTTCCATTGCCAGTTCACTCTGGTGATGTGCGTGTAGATGTGCAATCAGCAATTGCAATGTTGGCACCAGCCTGGGGATTCAAACCACTTTTAGATATTACTGATGAAGAAGCTCGTAGCAACCTTGCTCGCGCATCTGTAATGGTTTTGTCGTATGTCGCGCAATCTGCTCGCGGAACTTGGCAGCCAATGGTTCCACAATCTGAAGTTGATAAAGCGCATACCGTTGTTGAGCGAATGATGATTCGTTGGCGCGGAGAACCAGATCCAAAACATGTTAGAGCAATTGATGCATATTTTGTTTCCGCAGCAGAACACGGAATGAATGCATCTACATTTACAGCTCGAGTTATCGCTTCAACTGGAGCCGATGTTGCCGCCGCCTTGTCAGGAGCAATTGGCGCGATGTCAGGTCCACTACATGGTGGTGCACCTTCACGCGTACTACACATGATTGAGGGCGTAGAAAAAACCGGTGATGCACGCAAATATGTAAAAGATTTAATGGATCGCGGCGAACGTTTAATGGGATTTGGTCACCGGGTTTATCGTGCTGAAGATCCACGTGCACGTACTTTACGCCGCACCGCTGAAGAATTAGGCGCTCCTCGTTACCAAGTAGCTCTCGCACTTGAGGAAGCAGCGCTCGCCGAACTTAGAGAACGTCATCCAGATCGAGTACTTGCAACCAACGTTGAATTTTGGGCTGCAATCGTTCTTGATTTCGCTGAAGTGCCAGGACCACTCTTTACTTCAATGTTTACTGCTGCACGCACCGCAGGGTGGAGTGCTCATATTCTTGAGCAGAAGCGAACTGGTCGCTTAGTACGTCCTTCCGCTACTTACATCGGCAAAGGTCCTCGCAAGCCAGAAGATGTAAAAGGCTGGGATGACAGCGTAATTTCTCTACATATCTGAGGGAGATATAACTAGATGCCAAAAACTTCAATTTTTTGGTTTCGACGGGATTTACGGATCTCTGACAACCCGGCGTTATTAGCAGCATTAGCTGAAGGCGATGAACTCTTGCCGATTTTTATTGTGGATCAAGCAATTTCAGATCGCGCCGGCGAATTTAGGCGCTCCTATTTAGCAAGTGCTTTGAAGCATTTGGATAAAACTCTCGATGGAAATTTACAAGTTTTTAAAGGCGATGCTGTCGAAATTTTGCAAAACCTTAAAAAGAAATACAACGCGACTTCAATTCATTGCGCAAAACAGTACGCACCTTATGGAGTTGCATTAGAGAAAAGAATTGCTGAAAGCGGAATTGATTTAACTTTCACTGGTTCTGATTATGCAGTTGATCCGGGAAAAGTTCGTAAACCTGATGGCACTCCCTACAAGGTTTACACTCCATTTTTTAAGGCATGGAGTGTTATCGGTTGGGAGCGACCATACAAGGCACCTAAATCTCCTAGTTGGGTAAGTGCAAAAGATGCAAAACGATATTTTCCAGATTGGGATAGCGCAAAAGATGCAAAAACTTTTGAAGTGGGCACAGATGTCGCACTAGTAAAATGGAATCAATTTTTTAAAGGACCGATCAATTCTTACAACCATAATCGAAATTTTCCAGGAATCAGCGGAACGAGTGGAATGAGTCCGCATTTACGTTGGGGTGAGGTGCACCCAAGAACATTGTTGGCGAATTTGAATAGTAGCGCAGATCAAGAGGTCTATCGCAAAGAGATTGCTTGGCGAGAATTTTATGCCGATGTTTTACACCACAATCCACACACATCTCGTGAGTATTTGAATCCACAATTTATCAAGATGCGCTATGACAAACCGGGCAAGAAATTTGAAGCATGGTGCGAAGGTAAAACCGGATTTCCATTTGTAGATGCGGGCATGAGACAGCTGCGGCAAACAGGTTGGATGCATAATCGGGTTCGAATGGTTGTTGCATCATTTTTGGCTAAAGATTTACATGTTGAATGGCAACATGGTGCAAATTTCTTTATGCAGTATCTAATAGATAATGATGTTGCTTCAAATTCACACGGCTGGCAATGGACTGCAGGTTGTGGAACGGATGCCTCTCCGTACTACCGAATTTTCAACCCGATAGAACAGGGTAAAAGATTCGATCCTGAAGGGGATTACATCAGGAAATATGTCCCGGAACTTGCTCACTTAAAAGGTACCGATATCCATGAACCGTGGCTCTATCTTGATGGATATTCAGGTGGGTATGTTGAGCGAATGGTGGATCACGCCGCGGAAAGAATTGAGTCTCTTGCTCGATTAGAAGAAATTAAGGTTAGCGCGCACCTTTAGCAACATACATGGCTTCATCCGCGGCTCGAATCAAATCAATTCCGATCTTTTTTTCGGCAACGCCTATGCTCACAGATAGATACCTTGGACTCTGATGCACGTAAATTGGTGAAGCAAGTGATAACTCCAAACGTTTTGAAAGCTCGGAAGCGTATTGAAAATCTGATTGAACCAAGACCCCAAACTCATCGCCACCGAGTCTGGCTAGAAAAGCGTTGCTTGGAAGTACCTGTTCAAATCGGCGAGCTACTTCGATTAGTACAGAATCACCTGCGTCATGCCCAAAGAGATCATTAATTTCTTTAAACGAATCCAAATCCATCAGTAACATGCAATAAGAGGTGTCATTTTCTACATCCGCTAATTTAGCAATAAGCGATCTTCTATTTGCGATACCGGTCAATTCATCCGTGCGTGCCAACTTATGTTCCACATCAAGATTTTGTGAGTGTTTCAATGCAATCGACAAGCGTAAGAAAGCTAATAGGAGAGCAAGAACCGCTGGGATAGCAGCAAATTCTGAGAGGGAGTCAGACCAAATACTCAATAAAGTTAATGTTAAGAAACTAAGGAATATGGAAAGAAATATCATCCTTTGATTAAAAAGTTTGTTCTCATTATTTTTTTGAGAAATACTTTTGTCGTGGAGCGATATAAAAATTAGCGCAAATAACCAACCACTTTCTATCCATGAACCAAGTAGGTATTCTTTATCAGCCGACATCCAAAAGAATTTGATATCTGTCAGAGTAAAGAGAAGCAAGCCTAACACTTGCAAGACATTTACCAAGGAAGTTTTGTATTTAGAAAAAATCGTAATTGCAAGTGCACATAAAATTACATCAGATATAGGATAATAATTATTCAAGATATTACGCGGGAGTTCAGATCCTTCAAGACTTGGAATTGGTTTCATAGCAAAGGCTGTCAAGAAAGCTGAAATACCCAAAGCAATAATTCCTGCGTCTAGAAACTGAATCTTTGTTTTAAACTCTTTGTTAAAAAATTTGAGAAAATACATCATCAGGCAGGGGAAGAAGAGCACGTAACCGAAGTCAAGAATGATAGGGGAATCAGAAAAGTTGTTGTAGGCAAACCAACTTGAAGCGGTAGAGCTCAATCCCCAGAAAGTAAAACCAATACCGAGCAGGAATTTAGATTCGTTTAACAGTGCTAGAGCCAGGACAAAGACAATCAAGTTGTAAATTATCAGATCCCAAAAAAGTGAAGGCTCTGGAACCAGGAATCTCTCGACGGCATGTGTTGCTACGAGTCCGATACAAACTCCTCGAACCCTTAACCTCATAAGTTAAAGGTAAATCTAATTGGCTAAATTGAGAAGGGCTGAATAGACAGATTGGTTTTTTTGGGGATAATTACAGCATGGAGAAGGAAATCAGTCGCCGAGGATTTATTTGTGCCGGTTTGGCAACCGCCTCTGGAGTTGTAATTTTAGGAACTTCGGCCGAAGCCGCCGGCAAACTGAAGATTTTGCGAGATGGGCGCGTCCAAATCGACGCCTCAAAATTCAAAGTCCTTACAAAAATTGGTGGAGTCCTTTTGGTAGGGAATGTAAAGAGTGTTCCTACAGCACTAGTACGAACTGGAAAAAACACTTATCAAGGGTTAGATTTGCGATGTACGCATCAACAAGTGACATCAAAATTGGTATCTGGAAGTTTTAAATGTCCGGCCCACGGATCAGAGTTTACAAAAACGGGAGCCGTTAAAGTAGGTCCGGCTCAAAGTGGATTGAACAAAGTTAAAACAGAAGTTTCTGGCAAAACTGTAATTCTTGGTTAGTTACAACCCAGGAGTACAAGCTAAATCGCGAACTTGCTTATTCATTTTAGTCAAAGTGTTGTAGGTATTTATGATTGTGTCATAAAGATTTAATCCATCTTTTTTGGCCTGAGCCAACATCTCCCGATCGGTAACACTTAGAGTTTGATCAGCTTCAGTGGCAGCTGTTTGAGCTAAAAATACGCCCCTTTTAATTTTTTCATCAGATAACTGCGTATTACTTTTTTTGTAAGCCGCACTTGCAACTAAACAATCAGCAACTACCCAAGTGTTCTTTGCATTCACAACGATAGGATTTTTTGTGCAAGTGTATTTCTTGCCACCAATTGTTGCTTTTGCGTTCGTACTCTTACAGGCGCCCCCAGACTTGTTAGCAGCTTGAGCGGGAGAAACAACCGCGCCAATTAGAAGAACTGTCATTGCTATTATCACGCCGTTACGTCTGATCATGGGACAACCTTAACTTGAGAAGCCGTAAAAACGTTGGATTTTCAAGTGAACATCCTGTGAGTCTGGATTCTGCGCATTAATTTTCGAGGCAAGTGGCGGGCCAGAAAAACAACAGCCCGATACTGTTTTCCGGAAATCACTATTGCATCACCACGGAGGGCACCCTCCCAGCCGGCTTTAACTACTTCTGGTGCTTTTTCCCAGAAAAATTCTGGCACTGCACCCATCTTCATTCTGCCACGTTGATGGAATTCAGTGTGCGTGAATCCCGGTGCTAATGAAGTAACTGTTATTCCATCTTTGGCCAGATCGGCATTTAAATGCTCCGAGAATACATTCACCCAAGCTTTGGCTGCACTGTAGGTACTTCCGGATAACCATCCAGCAACACTTCCCACATTAATAATGTATCCACTCTTTGCATTTCGCATATTAGGAAGTGCTGCATGGGTTAGACGTAAAACTGCAGTGACTAACACATTAAGTAAATCAACCTCTGCTGCAGAAGTATGGTTGATAAACCTACCTTTCAAGCCATATCCAGCATTGTTAATCAGTACACCCACAGCCAGAGATGGATCTGTGGTTAGCAGGCGTTGCTCGACTTTAACAATTTCATTTTCAACCGAAAGATCCGCCACAATAATTTCAGTTTTAATTTTAAATTCTTTTTCTAATTCCTCAGCAGATTTTCTCAATCGACTCTCATCGCGGGCAACTAGAATCATGTCGTAATGCTTTCGAGCTAAGAGTTTTGTAAATTCTGCCCCGATACCTGAGGTAGCCCCAGTTACTAATGCCCACATGTTTGAATCCTAAGAGATAATTCTGAGCGCTGCTGGAGCGTGTGATGGAACCATGGGATTATTTGGTACAACTTGTGATAAGGGTTGATACTTTTGAGTTTGATTCGGCCTTAAGTCGACATCACCTTTATTAGGCCATAATGAAAATGCGCGCTCTGCCTGCGCAGTAATTGTTAAAGAAGGATTTACACCTAGGTTTGCAGTAATAGTTGAGCCATCTACTATGTGCAAGGTGGGGTAATTCCAAACACGATGATATGGGTCAATAACACCTTTGTTTTCGTCACTCCCAATTACGCATCCTCCAACAAAATGTGCAGTAAACGGGGCATTGATTAAATCGCCGATGTGTCCACCCGTGATACCGTTATTTTTATTTGCTATGTGTTTGACTACCTCATTTGCAGCTGGGATATAAGTTGCATTTGGGTTGGTGGAATCATTTTCCGAAGTTAAATGCCAACCAAAAATACTTCGCTTTCCACGAACTGAAATAGATGAATCTACATTTTGCATGGTTAAAGCAATCACAGTACGTTGACTCCACTTTCTAACATTTAAAATCTTAAAAAGTAGTACTGGCTCTAATCTCAATTGTTTTAACCATTGCTTTCTACGGATTTTTGCAGATGAACCTTCTGTCATAATAGTTTGAAGTAATCCCATTAAATTACTGCCTTTCCCATAACGAACTGGTTCTATGTGTGTATTTTCATCTGGGAAAAACGAAGAGGTAATTGCACATCCAGCACTGTAATCAATCGAAGAATTAGGCATCATCGCACCTGTGAGTGCTTCATTATTTGTTCTTGTTAACTTACCTAATTGGCTAGATAATTTTGGTAACAAACCCAAACTTTTCATGCGATGTAGCAATTTTTGAGTATTGAAAGTTCCTGCGGCAACTACGACGTCTTTTGAATAAAACGTTTTAGCTTTTCCACCCAGAACCCCATCTGTATTTTTAGTTGTTATCTTCCAATCCCCATTTTCACAAAGTTCAATTTGAGTAACGGTAGTCATGGGGAAGATTTGTGCCCCAGCACCTTCAGCTAAACCTAAATAATTTTTGGGTAAGGTGTTTTTTGAATTGTTCCGGCATCCAGTCATGCATGCACCACATTGCAAACACCCAGTTCGATCAGGTCCTACGCCACCAAAAAAAGGATCTTTCCCGATAACACCCGCCCCTTCACCAAAATAGACTCCCAATGGTGCTAGTTGAAAGGTGTGGCCGACTCCCATTTCTTCTGCAGCTTCTTTGATCGCTTGATCGCTGGCTGAAAAATATGGATTTTGCACCACACCTAACATGAGTTTTGCTTGTTCATACCATGGTGTTAATTCGGCTTTCCAATCCGTAATTTCATTCCATTGTTTATCATTAAAATAATTATCACCTGGCTGGTACAAAGTATTCGCATAAACTAGAGACCCGCCACCAACTCCAGCGCCTGCCAAGATTAAAACATCAGGCAATGCGTGAATTCTTTGAATCCCAAAGAGCCCGAATTTAGGAGCGAACAAAAATTTGTTGATTCGCCAAGAAGTTTTTGGAAAGTCTTTATCTTCAAAACGTTTTCCAGCTTCGAGTACGGCTACTGAGTATCCTTTTTCGCGCAGCCTTAGCGCTGCCACTGACCCACCAAAACCAGAACCCACAACAACTACATCAAAATTCTGAGATCGGCTTGTTGCCATGTAATTAATCTACGGGAGGGTAGTCACATTTACGAGTGGGTGGTGTAAGTTTTCAATATGAAAATAACCAAGATTGAATGCCACGTTCTCTTAGATCCAGAATATGACCCAGCCGCTACTAGCTCGGCTCAAGATGATCTTGTTGTAGAAGTGCACACAGATGAAGGAATTGTTGGAATTGGTGAAACTGATCTAAATCCATGGATTGCACGTGAGTGCATTGAGGCACCTGGCACTCACACTATGGATCAAGGTCTTGGTTCTATGTTAATTGGGGAGAATCCACTTGAGATTGAAAAGCTTTGGTGGAAGGCGTACCAAGCAACCGCGATGACCGGGCGACGTGGTGCTTTAATTAATGCACTTGGTGCGATTGACATGGCGCTTTGGGATATTGCTGGAAAAGCAGCAGATAAGCCGGTTTGGCAATTATTAGGTGAAAAGTCTCGCGACCATCTTGGTGCTTATGCATCATTGCAACCTGAAGTTGGATCATTTGATGCTTACATAACATCAATGGTCAAGTGGGCTCACTCTGCAAAAGAGATGGGTTTTCGCGCCGCCAAATTAGAAACAACGTTCTCTGGACCTTATGCAAATATGGGAATAAGAGAAGATGATAAAAAAATGACTGAAGTAATTAGAGCAGTCAGAAATGCGGTTGGCCCAGATTTCACGTTGATGGTTGATGTGCAATATGCATTTGATTCAGTGGACCGGGCAATCAAAACCATCAATACATGGCAAGAGTTTGATTTATTCTTTGTAGAAACTCCACTTTGGGTCGATGATCTTGAAGGTTTATCAAAACTAGTTGCAGCCACCCCAATCAAGATTGCATCAGGGGAGTGGTTAAGTACTCGTTATGAATTTTCTGATTTGATTAAGTATGGAAATGTTGGAGTAGTTCAGCCAGATATTGGTCGAGTTGGTGGATTATCGGAAGCACACAATGTTTGTAATATGGCAAAAGCAAATAACAAGATTGTGGTTCCGCACCTTTGGAAAACCGGAATTTCAGTTGCTGCCGCAGCACACTTAGCTACCGTGACCCCACATATGCCGTTTTTTGAGTTTTTACCTCCTGCTTTATGTGAATCTCGTCTTCGCAAAGAGTTAGTGGTTGATGAGGTAACAATGGTGGATGGGAAAGTAACAATCCCACAGCGGTCAGGACTTGGAATCGAATTAAATCGGGATGCACTTGAGATGTTTAAAGATGCTGCGCGAAAGATTCGAGCCTAACGAGTAATACCTGTCGTATCTTCTTCTCTAATTCCCCACGCTGTACCAAAGTCCGCTAATTTGTCGAGAAAGGGTTTTGCAGGAAACCATTCTGGACCTGCCACTCCCTTTGGTTGCCAGATTCCCTCTTGAATCAACTCCATAGCGATAATTGGATTGATGGCAGTCTGCCAAACAACTGCTTGATCTCCGTACTCCCGCATCGACCAATCATTGTCCACAACGTTATACAAATAAACAGCACGTGGATTTCCAGATTTATCTAAACCCTTAACTAAAGTTCCAGCACAAGTTTTGCCTTTCATTCGCGAACCTAAAGTGGCAGGATCAGGAAGTGAAGCGGCTAAAAGATCTCTAGGTGACACAGATATTCCTTGTACATCAACCGTTTCTTTTCGGTCCATGCCTAGTAAGTGAATGGTTTTAAGTATTGTTATGAACTCTGCACCAAGTCCATATTTAAAACTCACTTTTTTTGCATCAATTTTTTGAGGAATTAGAACTACTTCTTCATGTTCAACATTCACGCATTGCACGGGACCAATGCCATCCGGAAAATCAAATGTTTGGATGCCGCTAAATGGTTCAGTTGTATACCAACCACGACCATCTTCCCAAATTAACGGAGGATTTAAGCACTCCTCAATTGTTGTCCAGATAGAAAAAGAAGGGGCAAATTCATATCCTTCAATAACAATATTGGAACCATCAAGAACAGTGATCTCATCAATCCTTGAAAACAATTCTTCATCCGCATATTTTGCAAAGACGTCACTTAGCCCAGGTTCAATTCCCATTCCAACAAGTGCATATATCCCGCGCTCATCCCAATTCCAATCTCGAGCAAATTGTTCATCTCCTAATTTTACGCCGGTTTCACTATTTGGATAATGTGGGTGAGGGCGCGAGAGTGACATAGCCATATCCATATAATTTGTATTCTCGATTTCACAAGCTAGAAAAATTGGCATCACAAATCGTGGATCTACTGCATTTATTACGATGTCTGGGGCAGTTTTGCGAATAAGTTCTCGAATATCTTCGAGCTCCGCTGCGTTTACTTGGGCTGCGAAAAAGCGAGAGTCTTTAACTCTGCTCACTGCTTCTTCTGCACGAGCTAAAGTTCGATCGGCAATAACCATGGTTGAAATTACACTTCTTTTTGAAGCTATATTCGCTATAGCGCGGCCCACTCCGCCGGCGCCAATAACTAGGACCTTCATTTAATTTACTCCTGAACTTTTAACTAAGGATAATCCTCCAGGCTTAACTGAGCAAAACCTGCTTAAAGTAGTGAAGCGCTAAAGGGGTATTCTTGGCATGTGTTAAATTCAAGTCCTCGTAGCTCAGTTGGATAGAGCGATCGCCTCCTAAGCGGTAGGTCACCAGTTCGATTCTGGTCGAGGACACCAATTAGGGATTTTGATACTAAGAAAAAACTACAGTTCGCGCTCCAACTAGGAATACTCGGTCTTCAGCATATAAACGAACAGCTTTTGCAAGAACTCTTCTTTCAATATCACGGCCAATTGCAACTAAATCTTCTGGAGTTGCAGAGTGAGAAACATGAGTGATGTCTTGTTCGATGATTGGACCTTCATCTAAATCTTCAGTTACAAAATGTGCAGTTGCTCCAATAATTTTCACACCGCGTGCGTGGGCTTGGTGGTAGGGCTTCGCGCCTTTGAATCCGGGAAGAAATGAATGATGAATATTAATTATCTGACCAGTGAATTTACGACAAAAATCTGGTGA
>SXGQ01595318.1_pt1 | contig 17251 bp, 15 predicted proteins | sample 3178371 | NCBI WGS metagenome assembly SXGQ01 (sample SAMN11356859, study PRJNA531348) | freshwater metagenome | isolation source: freshwater sample F1-20 | place: China: Fuxian Lake, Yuxi | collected 2017-12-25 | reverse complement strand
GTTTGTTTGGCCATTTCTTTGTAGATGCCATCGTGGGCATCAGGCTCAAAACCACCCGTGTCAATGACGATATATTCGTATCGACCTTGTCGACCTTGACCATAATGGCGGTCACGCGTCAGCCCCGCAAAATCGGCGACGATGGCATCGCGAGTTTTGGTGAGTCTGTTGAATAAAGTGGACTTGCCCACATTGGGGCGTCCGACCAAGGCCAGTACGGGTTTCAAATCTATCTTTCAGCAGTGCTTTATTCAGCACGCAAGGCTTGAACCAAGCCGCTACGGGTGACAACAACCCAGTTTTGACCAACACGAACAGGTGTCATAGCGACGCCAGAGGCATCAACTTGAATACGACCCACAATTTGACCGCTGTTGGCATCGAGCCAATGTATCCAGCCCAGAGCATCACCCACAATTAACTGCCCAGAGTGCCAGTTGAGCGCGGTTGGGCCCCGAAATCTCAAGACTTCTGATTGCCATGCGACTTGACCACTGCCAGCTTGCCAAGCCACCAATTTACCGTCAGATTCTGACCCGAAAACAGCAACATCAGTGCCACTCAAACCAACATGGCCTTGAGCCGGGCGAGACCATAGAGTGCTGCCCTTCATGGCGTCGATGCATGTGACAGATGTCTGGAAAGAACGGGCACATATGACATTGTTGACACGCGAAACGCCAGACACCAAATCGGTCAAGCGTTCGATTTCGTTCGTACCACGCGAGAATCCCATGTTGACTTCCCACTTGGCAACGCCATTGCCAGGATTCATTGCGACCAAGCGACCAGAAAGTCCTACCAACAGATTGTCTTGAAATGAAGTCAAAATACCGGATTGGTTTAAAACCAAGGGGTCACCAGACCTCTGCTGACTCCACAACCTCTGCCCGCTAGCGCCATCAAAGGCCATCACTGTTCGGTTGGCCGTTAAAACAAACACGCGACCACCGGCAACCAAAGGTGATGTGAATGAAGATGCGGGCAGTTTGACTCGCCAAATGACCTTGGCTTGTGACATGGCGATCAATTCATTGGCTTGACTGATCACAGCGTAACGCTCACCGTCACCGCCAATACCTGCAGCAATTGGCGTGTTTAAAGCAATTCGCCAAGTCTCAGTGCCATTGGCAGGATTGAGCAAACTGACCAAACCAGAACTTGTGACCAAGGCCAACTGACCTGCGCTGAGGTTGTGACTCAAGTTGGCACTGAAGGGGCTGAGTTGAACAGACCAAATCTTTTGAGCAGTCAGTTTCGCATTGAAATCAGCCAAAGCAGTCGGTTTGGGTTTTTCAGAAGTGCTTGAACAAGCCACCAAGCCCAACAGCAAAACACTCAAGCATGCTTGGCTTAAGCGCTTTGTCCACTGGCCCTTGAACCCTACTTGGCTGCTCACTGAATTCATGGCGATGCGCCTTTCTGTGGCTCTGGGTTGACACCCAGCGCATTCAACTTGGCGGCCACCAATCGTCTGTACTCTGGATTGTCTTCAAGTTGTCGCCAAGCATCGCTATAGGCTTTGATGGCATCTTGCGGTTTGTTCTGCACGGAATGGATATCACCCTGAATATCGGCGGCCAAACCAGCAAAAGCGGGGTCAAACGGTTTGGCGAGCGTTTTAAGCGCCTGCTCGTAAGACTTGTTTTGGGATTGCAAATTAGCCAATCTTAAACGCGCCAGTTGTGCACTTCCTGGATCTGAGGCCTTTTCACTGGCCCACTCGAGCGCAGCAGTGGCTGGCTCGGATTTATCGGCCATCTGGAATGACTTGGCAGCCAACAAAGCAGATTGAGCGGCAAATGTGGTACCAGGAAAACGATCTTTCATGTCGTTCCAAGCCCGTTCGAGCTTGGCGACATCGCCAGACTGTGCTGACTTTTCGACTTCATCAAAAAGTGCAGAGGCCTTGGAAGACTGTTGTCGCTGCCAGTATTGATAACCGTTCCAAGCTGCATACGAGCCCATCACCGCAATTAAAAGCCAGGTGATGGCGTTACCATACTTTTTCCAAAAGTGCTTGAGTTCGTCAATTTGCTCTTGTTCTTCGAGGTTAAGTTGTGTTGCCATATTCAATTTTGATTCAATGGGGGGATTGTAGGCTGTGAGCCCATGTTTCCAAGGAGTCTAGAGATTCTGATCTTTGCGCGCCATTGCCATCTCGCAAAGACTTCACTGAAACCTTGTTTTCCGAGAGTTCATCTGCGCCAAAAATAAGGGCGTAAGCTGCGCCGCTGCCATCGGCTTTTTTGAACTGGCTTTTCATGCTGCCCACTCCCTCACCAGAACCTGCATGCATCTGAACCTTGATGCCAAAGGATCGCAAAGATCGGAGGTATTTCAAAACCAGGGGCAAACTGCTTGCCTCAGGCACGATGGCGTAAGCATCAGGCACCGCGTCGGGTGGCAGTGCACCCTGCTCTTCTAGCAAGGCCAAAACTCGCTCCAGGCCCAAGGCCCAACCCACAGCAGGAGCTGGTTTGCCGCCCACTTGCTCAATCAAATAATCGTAACGACCGCCGCCACAGACAGTGCCTTGAGAGCCCAACTGATCGGTGATGAACTCAAACACAGTGAGGTTGTAGTAATCCATCCCCCGAACCAAGCGAGGGTTCAAGGTGTAACGAACACCATTCATGTCCAGAATTTGTCGCAAGGCATTGAAGTGTGCCAATGAAACTTCGCCTAAAAAATCCATCAGCTGGGGAGCAGACTCAACCACTTCTTTCATAGCTGGATTTTTGGTGTCTAAAATTCGAAGCGGGTTGGTATACAAACGACGCTTGGCATCTTCGTCCAGCACTTCTTGGTGTTTTTCAAAGTGTGCAATGAGGGCGGTACGGTGCGCCAATCTCTCTGGGGGCTGACCCAGACTGTTGAGCTCCAAGCGAACATCTTTCAGGCCAATGGCTTGCCATAAATCGTGCGCCAACAAAATGACTTCTGCATCTATTTCTGGCCCTTGGAAACCCAGAACCTCAGCGCCAATTTGATGAAACTGCCGATAGCGGCCCCGCTGAGGACGCTCGTGTCTGAACATCGGCCCCATGTAATACAAACGCTTGCCGCCTTCGTAAAGCATGTTGTGCTCTACCACCGCGCGCACAACGCCGGCTGTGCTTTCGGGACGCAAGGTCAGGGCTTCACCATTCAATCGATCTTCAAAAGAGTACATCTCTTTTTCAACGATGTCGGTCACCTCCCCCAAGCCACGCACAAACAAGGCGGTGGGCTCAACGATCGGTGTTCGAATATTGCGATAAGCGTATTGAGCCATCAAGGAACGAACCTTGCTCTCAAGCCACTCCCATTTGGCAGATTCGCCGGGCAGCACATCGTTCATGCCCTTGACGGCTGATAACTTTTTAAATGCACCCACTTTAGAAGCGTCTTTTGATTGAATGTCGGACATACGAGTTAAGGGGTGGCTTTTGAATCAGCGCCAAAACGATTGTCGATGTATTGCTCGACCAAAACTTGAAACTCTTGCGCAATGTTGTCACCACGCAAGGTGAGTTTTTTCTCGCCATCGATAAAGACGGGGGCTGCAGGGGCTTCGCCTGTGCCGGGCAAACTGATGCCAATGTCAGCATGTTTGCTTTCACCAGGGCCATTAACGATGCAGCCCATTACAGCCAATTTTAGATTTTCGACACCTGGGTAACGGCTTCGCCATACAGGCATTTGGGCGCGAAGGAAATCATCAATTTGTTTGGCAAGTTCTTGGAAAGTGCTGCTGGTGGTTCGACCACAGCCAGGGCATGCCGTGACGCTGGGTACAAAAATTCGAAGGCCCAAGGACTGAAGAATTTCGGAGGCAATTACAACCTCCTGAGTGCGTGATTCGCCGGGTTGGGGTGTGAGCGAAACGCGAATGGTGTCGCCTATTCCCTCTTGAAGCAAAATAGCCAAGGCCGTGCTGGAAGCCACAGTTCCTTTGGTACCCATGCCCGCTTCGGTCAGGCCTAAATGCAACGAGTAGTCTGTGCGTTTCCCCAATTCCCGGTAAACCGCGATCAAATCTTGAACCCCTGAAACTTTGCATGACAAAGTAATTTGCTCACGCGCCATGCCCATCTCATGGGCTTTATTGGCAGATGTGATGGCGGAAGTAATGAGCGCCTCGTACATCACTTGACGAGACTCCCATGGTGTAGGGCGTTGACTGTTTTGGTCCATGAGTTCAGCCAACAACTCTTGGTCGAGACTGCCCCAATTGACGCCAATGCGAATAGGCTTGTCCCAGCGCATGGCCGCTTCAATCATTTGCCCAAATTGAATGTCGTGCTTTTCACCTTTGCCAACATTGCCAGGGTTGATTCGGTATTTGGAAAGGGCTTCTGCACATGCGGGATGGTCGCTCAGCAAGCGGTGGCCGTTGTAGTGGAAGTCACCGATGAGGGGAACATCGATGCCCATTTTGTCTAGCTGATCTCGAATGTGGGGAACGGCCTCAGCAGCCTCTGGGGTATTGACAGTGATGCGGACCATTTCCGAACCTGCCAAGGCCAGTTCTTTGACTTGAATGGCGGTGCCGATCACATCGACCGTGTCGGTGTTGGTCATGGACTGAACTCTAACCGGGGCTTGTCCACCCACCGTGACGATTCGATTCCCCCAAACCACTTTGGATTGAAGGCTTTTTCGTGCCAACGGCACTGCTGCAGGAATAGCTTGAGCGATGAGATTAGATGGCATGTCTTGGGACCCTCTCAATTCGAAGAATTTGGAACTGCGGTTGTTTTGCTTGTTGAGCTGTTTGGGGCTGGGCTTTCAAAAACCATGGCTTTGGGAGGTTCAGATTGCTGATTCTCGTTGGCCACAGGTTCTTGAGCAGGGGGCATGGTGGGAATGACTTCTGTCACGGCCGGTTGTGGTTTTGTTTGAAGGACATGCAAATGCCACTCAGATGAATAGCCAAAAAGCAAGATGCCAGTCGCCAAGATGAGGAACCACCATTTGAGTCCACCAAAGGCAAGCCCCTTGGAAGAAAGACGGCTTCGATTGGATTGAGGGCCTGATTCGTTGTTCGGGTCAATCAAATGCAATGGCTTTAAACCATTGGTCATTTGCGGCATCAGGGACAACACTGTATCTGCGTCTATTTTTAAAATTCGACAAATTTTGGCGGCCAAGGCGCGCGCAAAAACGGGTTCCATCAGTGCTTGGTATTGATCTGCTTCGAGGGCTTCAAGCTGCTTGATGCTGACTTTGAGGTTGACAGAAAGGACCGCCAAATGCAACCCAGACTCTTCTCGGGCAGCCTTCAAAATGCCACCAGCAGTGGTTGGCACGGGTGGCATATTCGCCATTGCCGATGCCTCAACAGACTCACTCATGACGAGCCTTGTTGTGAAAGGCATCCGATGGAGCCAAATTTGAATAAGAAAGTACTAACATCTTGCCCCAAATTTTGTTTTTATAACAGCTTGATTCAGTCGATCAGCTAGCTGAAAAGCGACACACACCGATTGTGCACTCACAGAGGGAGAATCGTTCAATTATTCGAATATTTTCTCAGCTTCTGACGACTTTCCCAACTGAAATTTGAGGTCTTCAAGAACCAAGCCGTTGGAAAACCAGCTTGAAAGGTGCAAAAAAGCCCCTTGGTCTTAATTTTGCGTGGGCTTGGATTGTGTCGGGTGCCAATGAAGTGGCACGGTCCGTTGCTGAGCGATACGACTTGCGACGTCTGTGCGATCTTTGACGTCACCCGCCAATTGGCCACAGGCTGCATCAATGTCATCTCCTCTGGTTTTGCGAACCGTGGTCACAAATCCGGCATCCAATAGAACTGATGCAAATTGCTGCACTGTTGCATCGTCTGAGCGCAAAAGGCCAGACTCTTTGAAAGGGTTGAAGGGAATCAAATTGAATTTGCATCGCAGGCCATTTGCAGCATGACGGCGTATGAGTTGAACCAACTCTTGCGCATGGGCAACTTGATCGTTCACGCCCTTGAGCATGCAATACTCAAACGTGATGAAGTCTCGAGGTGCTTTGTTTAGGTAAAGCGTGCACTCTGACAACAATTCATCCAAGGGGTACTTGCGATTGAGGGGTACCAAATTGTCGCGCAAAGGATTGGTGGGCGCATGCAATGACACTGCTAGCGCAACGGCGCAATCGGCAGAAAGCCGCTTCATCATGGGTACCACGCCCGATGTTGAAACTGTGACGCGCCTTCTCGACAGACCGTAGCCATGATCGTCGAGCATGGCTTTCAATGCAGGTACGAGTGCGCTGTAGTTTTGAAGTGGCTCACCCATTCCCATCATGACCACATTGGAAATAACACGGTCAGGCTGATTGAGGTGTTGTCGTAGAAAATGCTCAGCAAACCAGAGCTGTGCCAGGATTTCGGCGGTGCTTAAGTTACGACTAAAACCTTGGTGCCCGGTAGAGCAAAAACGACATCCAACTGCGCATCCTGCTTGCGATGAAACGCACAAAGTACCGCGATCGTCCTCGGGAATGAAGACAGCCTCAACGGCATCGCCACCGCCCACATCAAACAACCATTTGATGGTGCCATCTTTTGAAAATTGCTGCGAGAGAATGGGCAATGCAGCAACATGCGCATGAACCTTTAACTTCTCACGAAGTGATTTGGCAAGGTCGGACATGTCGTCAAAGTTAGACATGCCGCGCTGGTGAATCCAGCGAAAAAGTTGGGTGGCCCGAAAACGTTTTTCGCCCAAGCCCTCACAAAAAACGGCCAAACCTTCAAGGTCGAAATCTAGAAGGTTGGCCGTCATGGCGAAAGAATGAATTTTTAAAGTTGCAAGCTGGAGTCAGATGCAACTTCAATGCATTTAACGAGAATAGACGTTCATGCCTGGGAAGAAGAAGGCGATTTCAACGGCAGCTGTTTCTGCAGCGTCAGAGCCATGCACCGCATTGGCATCGATGCTGTCAGCAAAGTCAGCACGGATGGTTCCAGGGGCTGCTTTTTTCGGATCGGTCGCACCCATGAGGTCACGGTTTTTAAGGATCGCGCCCTCGCCTTGCAAGGCTGGAATCATGACTGGGCCAGAGATAATGAACTCAACCAAGTCTTTGAAGAAAGGACGCTCTTTGTGAACAGCATAGAAAGCTTCGGCTTCACCGCGGGACAGGTGCGCCATTTTGGCAGCAACCACTTTGAGGCCAGCAGCTTCAAAACGAGCATAAATTTGACCGATGACGTTTTTTGCAACGGCGTCAGGCTTGATGATGGAAAGTGTGCGTTCGATGGCCATGGAGAAATTCCTCAGATTTATTTTTAAAAGCCCACTATTCTAACCCGATCTAAGGGTTTCCCCATAGACGAAAAGGAATTGGAACAATCTGAAAGGGGGGCCCAAGTCAGCGACTGCGGCCGCCGTTTCTTCGGGGTCCACCAGATCGGCCGCCCGGCCCCTGCTCTTTGCGTTGCCGGCTAAAGCTGTCTGCGCCAATGTAGCCCACGGAAGTTTTCATGGGATCGGGTTGGGCACTCGAAGCCTTTGACCCACGAGGCGCAGCCTTGTTGGGACCAGATTTTTTTGCACCAAAGGCGCGATTTCTTGGATTCCGAGGGTTTTGATTGCGCTTTTCTTGAGGACGCTGATCATTGGCAGAACCGGTATCTTCGCGAACTTGGGATGCTTCGGCTTTGTTGGCCGCATGGGTGAGGGCCCGAATATCTGCTTCATCCAATTCCATGAATGTACTGCGGCGAAGACCATGCGGCAAAACCATTGCACCATAGCGGATTCGAATCAGTCGGCTCACCGCGTGCCCCACAGCCTCCATCATTCGACGCACCTCTCGATTGCGACCTTCAGAGATGGTCACGCGATACCAACAATTAGAGCCTTCACCGCCCCCATTTTCAATGGAGCCAAATTGCGCCATGCCATCGTCCAGCATTACACCGTCCAATAACTTTTGCTTTTCTTCATTGCTTAGCGCACCCAAAACCCGCACCGCATACTCTCTCTCTAGGCCAAATCGAGGATGCATTAATCGATTGGCCAATTCGCCGGAGCTTGTAAAAAGCAAAAGGCCTTCTGTATTCAAATCCAAGCGACCCACAGATTGCCATTTGCCATGCTGCAATCGGGGAAGTTTTCGAAAAACAGTGGGCCTATTTTTGGGATCGTCATGGGTCACAATTTCGCCTGCAGGCTTGTGATACGCAATGACCCGGGGTGGTGGAGGGTCAATGCGAATTCGGAGAGGCTTGCCATTGATTTTGACTTGATCACCAAACTGAATTCGTTGGCCAATGTGGGCGGGCTCGTTGTTGACCGAAATACGGCCTTCTAAGATGAGCTGTTCCATTTCCAAGCGGGAGCCAAGCCCCGCTTGCGCGAGTACTTTGTGAAGTTTGGGCGACTCTGCTTGGGGCGGTAACACTCTTTTGGTGATGAGAGGCGAAAGAACACCCTCTGCTTCTTGGTCAAACTCGCCAGAAACCACATCCTCGATGGCAATGGGCCGCAAAGGATCTTGAGACGGCGTCTCGGATGACTCATTCATGGGTCTTGCCTTCTGGCGAATCGTTGGTTTCGGTGGTTTCGGTGATTTCGGTCAGTACGGCTTCGTCCAAAGACAATGACACCTGAGTGCTGTCTTCTTGGTCGGCGTTCAAGCTGGCCAAGATGGCAGCTTGGCCCTCTGCATTGTTCAGTAATGGCAATTGATCCAGTGAAGACAAGCCAAGATCGTCTAAGAAATGGCGTGTCGTGGCATACAAGCCTGGGCGACCCACCGATTCACGATGACCAATGACCTCCACCCAACCTCGATCTTCAAGTTGCTTCAAGATTTGGGTGTTGATAGTGACGCCGCGTATGTCTTCCATGTCACCCCGTGTGACGGGTTGGCGGTAAGCGATGATGGCCAAGGTCTCCATCACAGCGCGCGTGTACTTGGGTGGTTTTTCTGGATTCAGCTTGTCTAAATAAACTCGCAACTCGGGCCTGCTTTGAAAACGCCAACCCGTGGCCACGGAGATCAATTCCAGGCCGCGTTCGGCCCATTCCAATTGGAGTTCTTCAAGCAGAACTTTAAGGGTGTCAGCGCCTAGAGCGTCATCGAACAAAACACGCATGTCACGCACAGTGACAGGCTGAGTTGAGCATAGCAACGCTGTTTCAAGGACACGCTTGGCTTGCGCCGTATTCATGGTGTCTAACTTCCGGGAAAAATACGCCTGAAGCGCGAACTGAGACGCTAGCATCACTTAAAAAAAGCATGCGGGGGATAGAACCCACCAGTGCGCCCCATCAAAAAGGGTTTATGCCACTCCTTCGAGAAGCAAAGCCTGAGATTTCAAGCATTTTCATTGTAACTGAGGGACCAAGCCTGGCGCAAACTCTCAAAATCAGCCGGCAATGGCGATAGAAAATCCATGGCTTGACCCGACATGGGGTGATCAAAGGACAAGCGTTCAGCGTGCAGTGCTTGCCTCGGCATGAGATCGTGGATTGATCCACCATAAAGCGTGTCACCAACCAAAGGCAGCTTGAGCGATGCCATGTGGACCCGTATTTGGTGGGTTCGCCCCGTCTCTAATATGCAACGCACCAAGCTGCCCTGCTCATTTTGGGAAAGCACGTGAAAATGGGTTTTGGCGATTTTGCCTGAGTGTCTTGTCAAATCAACTACCGCCATCCGAAGACGGTTGGCCGGATCGCGGCCAATGGGTAAATCAACGGTTTTCTGTTTGCTGCTCGTCCAAGGCCTGTCGCTCATGGCCACATATTGGCGATGGATGTCTCTGGCAGCAATTTTGTGAACCAAGGCATCCATGGCCAAGCGAGTCCTGGCTACAACCATCAAGCCGCTGGTGTCTTTGTCGAGTCGGTGAACAATACCAGCCCTTGGCAATTCTGTGAGCTGCGGATCTAAGCCCAACAAGCCATTCATCAGTGTTCCTGACCAATTTCCCGGCGCTGGGTGGACAACCAAGCCCGCTGGTTTGTCAATCACCCTAAGGTGAGCGTCTTCATAAACCACATGAAGGGGCATCTTTTCGGGTTTGAAGGCTTGGGATTGAGGCGTGGCTCGAAGCTCAATGGTCCAAACCTCTCCCGCTTTCACTTTCTGGGAAGATTTAGCCTGTTTAAGCCCCATTCGAGAAACGGCTCCATCCTCCAGCAATTGCTGCAAATAGCTGCGAGAAAACTCTGGCACACCCGCCACCAACATCCGATCAAGCCTTTGTCCGTGAAGCTCTGGAGCTACAACCAGCTCCCTAACCTCAGCGCTTTTCGGTGACAAAGCAGCATTGAAAGAAGTTTCATCTTGAAACTCGTCTGTGTCGTCTAACTCAGAGTGGCTCGATATAATCAATTTGGTCTATTTTCCAAGGTTGCCAGATGTTGAACATCAGATTATCGGTGCTAGCGCTAACGCTTTTCGCTTTAGCTGCCACTTTGCTTTCAGGATGCTCTAGCACCACAACAGATCCTACAGCAGCTTGGACGACAGAGAAACTCTACAAAGAAGCACGCGACGAAGTGGTGGCCGGTGCGTGGGATCGCGCAGCGAGCCTGTTTGAAAAATTGGAAGGTCGTGCTGCAGGAACGCCGTTGGCTCAACAAGCACAAATTGAGAAAGCGTATGCCCAGTATCGCGCCTTAGAAAAAGTTCAAGCGCTTGCTACCCTAGATCGCTTTTTAAAGCTCCATCCGGCAAGCCCAGCCATTGACTACGCGCTTTACTTAAAAGGCTTGGTCAATTTCAATGAAGACTTGGGTATGTTTTCGTTCATTACCAAACAAGATTTGTCTGAACGCGACCAGAAAGCAGCCAAAGATTCTTTCGAATCATTCAAAGAATTGGTCACTCGATTTCCTGAATCTAAATATGCATCCGATGCTCGTCAAAGAATGACCTACATCGTCAATTCGCTGGCTGCTTATGAAGTTCATGTGGCGCGTTACTACCTCAGCCGTGGCGCGCATGTCGCCGCTATCAACCGAGCACAAATTGCTATCACCGATTATCCAGGTGTGCCTGCAAACAAAGAGGCATTGCAAATTTTGGTGAAGTCCTACGACGCGCTTGGCATGAAAGAGTTGAAAGCAGACTCTCAGCGCATACTAGACAAGAACTATCCCGAAACTACAAGCACACCAAGCAAAAAAACTAGCGCATGGTGGAAGTTTTGGTGAGCAATTCAAGGGCAGATGTAAACTCAATTTCTGAATTGATTCTTCTCATGGGTGGCAAGCACGCCATCAAGCGACGGCCATAAGCCATGCCGGTGAGGCGAGGATCACAAACCACCAAAAAGCCCTGATCATTTTCACTTCGAATTAAACGCCCTGCTCCCTGCTTTAAAGCCACGGCGGCTTCTGGAATGCTGTAATCAGAAAAAGAACTCTTTCCGGACAACTCAAGTCTTTGTGAACGCGCTTCAACCAATGGGTCGTTTGGCGGCGGAAATGGCAACTTGTCAATCACAACCATTTGCAATGCTTCTCCTGGAACATCGAAACCTTCCCAGAAGGAAGCTGATGCAACCAGAACACATCCCAGTCCACCCCGGCTAGTGCCTTCCCTGAATCTTTCCATCAAGCGACGTTTGGGCCCTTGCCCTTGCACCAGGATCTCCAATTCACCGCTATGCCCTAAAGCGGCGGTCAAGGATTCGCCAATTTGACGCATGGCGTTCAAGGTGGTGGTAAGCACCAAAGTTCTGCCACCTAAGCTTCTTGCATGTTTCTCAACCCATTCGGAAACACGGCGTATGTGGTTTGTGTCATTGGGCCTCGGCATGGTTGGCGGCACATAAATGGCCGCCATGTTGGCGTAATCAAAGGGACTGGCAACTCTGAGTTTGCGTGCGTCACTCAATCCGCAAGGCTCGGTAAACCAGCGCATTTGATCGTCTTCACCCAAAGTAGCAGAAGTAAAAACCCAGGACTTCTGAGAAGCCGCGTCTTGCTCATTTTGAGCTTGTCGGTGCAGCATGTGTGTTTGAACCGCTTTGGAGATATCAAGAGGCGATTCAACCAAGCGCATTTGCGCGCCAAGCTCAACCCAGCGCACCGATCCATCTGCACACGGATCTTGAAAGTCTTGTAGCAAGCGCAATTGCATCGACACCCGCTCATGCAAACGCACAAAATCAGGGGCCATCTCGCTCACCGTATCAAGAGCAGCCAATGCCGCTTCAAGCCCAATTTGAAGCTGTGCCAGTGCAGTTAACCAATCGGCGGTATCAATGTCGTCGGGAACTGGCTCTACCCAACGCAGACGAGAGCCTGAGCGAACATGCTGTGCCGTAAGACGCAAATCACGTGCTGATTTTTCAAGCACGCTGCAAATTAAATTCCAATCGACGAGCCCTCTGGCCAATTGAACACCCGCACCCAAAATATCGCGCGTTAGCTCTAGCAATTGGCTCGTACTAAGATGCCTCCCTAAAAAATTGATTCCAATTTCATTCAACTGATGGGCTTCATCAAAGACCACTGTTTGAACCGATGGCAGTAACTCTGCCATCCCCGTGTCGCGAACATTCAAATCTGCAAAAAACAAATGGTGGTTGATGACCACCACGTCGGCTGACATAGCTTCTTTGCGAGCCAAATTGACATGACATGATTTGAAATTGGGACAGGGTGATCCCAAGCAGTTGTCACGGGTTGAAGTGACCAGCGGGATCACTGGCGAACGATCGTCCAAACCAGATAACTCCGACAAATCACCCGTTCTAGTGGATTGAGCCCATGTTTCAATTTTGCTCAGTGCATGCATGTGGATGCGCAATGAAGCATCGTGACTTTGTCTGGCTTGTGACAAGCGCAAGGTGCACAGGTAACTACCACGACCCTTTAACAAGGCGACGCGAATGGGCAACTTCAAAGCATCAATTAATTTGGGAATGTCGCGAGAGAAGAGTTGATCCTGAAGGGCTTTGGTTGCCGTTGAGACCAATGCCCTTTGCCCGCTTAACAAAACGGGTACAAGATACGCATAGGTTTTTCCGACACCTGTGCCTGCTTCAACCACTAACTCTCCGCCACTTTGGAGAGTTTCGGCAACAGCCATGGCCATTTGCGTTTGCCCTTCACGGGCTTTAAATTGAGGCGTTGCTTGTGCAATCACGCCCTCGTCAGAAAATGTAGCAGCGACTGCCTCGAGAAATTGAGTCAAGGGCGAGCCTTGTCATTGCTGGATTCAACGGCCTTGTCAGACAAACGCAGGCGCCGTTCACTCTCTTTGAGTGCTCTTTGGCGTGTGTTCAGGTCAATTTCTCGTTGGTCTAAGGGGCTCAAACTTTGATATTTTTGCTGACGTACTTTGGCCAGACAATCATTGACAGCAAACTTCTGCCAACAAGCCTTGGCATTGTTTTCAAATTGGTCAAAGACTTTCTTTTTTTCGACAGCCAAAGCCATTCGCTGAGTTTCAATCAAATTTGCTTCAGAGTGAGCGGCCAAATTTGGCGTTTCAGCTTGAGCCAAACTGATCAAGCATGAACACCCAACTACCCCTAACAAGAATGGTTTGAACCAAAAATTCATTTTGAAATTAAGTGATCTGTGTGTCTACCGTACGATGTTCAAGCGCCAAAAATTCAGACGATTGCATTTCATGCAACCTAGAGATGGTTCTTGGAAATTCATGTGCGAGCGGACCTTCTGTGTAGAGCGCCTCAGGTTCAACTTCGGCTGAAAGAATTAATTTAACACGCCTGTCGTAAAGAACATCAATCAGCCAAGTAAATCGCCTTGCTTCTGATGCCAGCCTAGGAGGCATCATTGGGACATTGCTCAAAAGCACCGTGTGAAACTGTGTCGCAATTTCCAAATAATCGTTTTGTGACCTCGGGCCACCACACAGGGCTCTGAAGTCGAACCACACCACGCCGCCTGCACGTCTTTTGGATGTAATTTGGCGAGCTTCAATGTTCAAAATAGGGTCTTCGTCTTGCCCGCTGGCCAGCCGATTGAATGCGTCTGCCATTTCAATGTCTGCCGATTCGCCCAAGGGACAATGGTAAAGCTTGACCAACTCAAGCGTACGACGGCGATAGTCTGTGCCGTTGTCGACGTTCAGCACTTCCATGCGCTGGTTGAGTAATGCAATCGCAGGCAACAAACGGTCGCGGTGCAAACCGTCAGGATACAAATTATCGGGTTTGAAATTGGACGTGGTCACAAAGCTCACGCCATTTTCAAATAGCGACACCAGCAGACGATGCAAGATCATGGCATCGGTGATGTCAGCCACGTGAAACTCATCAAAGCAAATGAGTTGATAGCGCTTGGCCATACGTCTGCCCAGCTCATCCAAAGGGTTGACTGTGCCTTGCATCAAGGCCAGCTCGCGATGCACTTCGCGCATGAACTCGTGGAAGTGCAAACGGGTTTTATCTTTCACGGGCACGGCGTTGTAAAAGCAGTCCATCAGGAAACTCTTGCCACGACCTACGCCGCCAAACATGTAAACACCACGAGGCAGTTCGGGTTTTTTCTTTAAGAACCTGAAAGGGCTTTTGATGCTCTCTTGATAAGCAGCCCATTCTTGTGCGCACCGCTCCAAAGCCTCAACAGCGCGCAATTGTGCAGGGTCAGCCAGATAGCCTCTGTTCAGAAGTTCTTGGTCATAGGCTGATCGAACGGACATGGGCAACTGCTTCAAAAATGGTTCTTTGGAATGAGAAAACCCGGGACAGGCCCGGGCTTCATAGTGTAACGAGACTTGAAAAACTTAGAAGTTCAAGGTCCGTTTGTCCACAGCCAAGGCGGCTTCTTTGGTGGCTTCGCTCAAAGAGGGATGCGCATGGCAGATTCGGGCAATGTCTTCGGCACTGGCGCGGAATTCCATGGCCACCACAGCCTCAGAAATGAGCTCGCTAGCCATCGGGCCCACAATGTGTACGCCCAAGATTTCGTCGGTCTTGGCATCGGCCAAGAACTTCACCATGCCCGTGGTGTCACCCAAGGCGCGTGCACGGCCGTTTGCCAAGAATGGGAACGTACCCGCTTTATAGGCCACACCGTCTGCCTTGAGCTGTTGCTCAGTACGGCCGACCCAAGCAATTTCGGGGCTGGTGTAAATGACCCAAGGGACGGTGTTGAAGTTGACGTGCCCGTGTTGACCCGCAATGCGCTCGGCCACGGCAACGCCCTCTTCTTCTGCCTTGTGAGCCAACATAGGACCGCGCACAACATCGCCCACCGCCCAAACGCCAGGGAGGTTGGTTTTGCAATCGGCGTCCACCACAATGGCACCGCGTTCGTCCAACTGAAGGCCTACAGCTTCTGCGTTCAAGCCAATGGTATTGGGCACGCGGCCAATAGAGATGATCAATTTGTCTGCATCAATGCTTTGGGCTTCGCCCTTGGCATTGGTGTAGGCCACTTTGACGCCTTTTTTGCCGTTTTGAATCTCGCCTACTTTGACGCCTAGTTCAATCTTCAAACCTTGCTTGTCGAAAGCTTTTTTGGCTTCCTTGGCAATCTGCTCGTCCACTGCGCCCAAAAAGGTTGGCAAGCCTTCCAGGATGGTGACTTCAGAGCCCAGACGGCGCCAGACAGAACCCATTTCCAAACCGATGACGCCAGAACCGATGAGCACCAATTTCTTGGGCACAGCGCCGACTTTCAAGGCGCCGTCGTTGGACAACACATTGATTTCATCAAAGGGTGTGCCTGGCAAAGCACGTGCATTGGAGCCAGTGGCCACAATGATGTTCTTGCCCACCAAAGTTTCGTTGGCTGTACCAGTGACATTGACTTCGTAGCCACCTTCAACTGCTTTGCTGAATGCAGCACGGCCGTGGAAGAAAGACACTTTGTTCTTTTTGAACAAGTACAAAATGCCGTCGTTGTTTTGCTTCACAACGGTGTCTTTGCGGGCAATCATTTTGGCCACATCCATGCTGACACCTTTCATCTCAATGCCGTGATCGGCAAAGTGATGATTGGCTTGCTCGAAGTGCTCAGAAGACTGAAGCAAGGCTTTGGAAGGAATGCAACCGACGTTGGTGCAAGTGCCGCCAAGGGCTGGAGCTCCAGCAGCATTTTTCCATTCGTCTACGCAGGCTACTTGGAAACCCAATTGGGCTGCACGAATGGCAGCAATATAACCACCGGGGCCGCCACCAATGACGACCACATCAAATTGTTTGCTCATGCTAATTTGTCCTTAGATGTCAAACAACAAGCGTGATGGGTCTTCCAACGCTTCTTTCATGGCCACCAAGCCCAAAACAGCTTCACGGCCGTCAATGATGCGGTGGTCGTAAGACATGGCGAAATAGTTCATGGGGCGAACCACCACTTGACCGTTTTCAACCATGGCGCGATCTTTGGTGGCGTGCACACCCAAAATGGCAGACTGTGGTGGGTTGATGATGGGGGTGGACATCATGGAGCCAAAGGTACCGCCATTGGAGATGGAGAATGTACCGCCGGTCATGTCTTCAATGCCCAACTTACCGTCTTTGGCTTTGGCGCCAAATTCAGCAATTTTCTTCTCGATGTCGGCAAAGCTCATTTGGTCGGCGTTGCGCAAAATGGGCACCACCAAACCACGAGGTGAACCTACCGCAATACCAATGTCGAAGTAACCGTGATAGACGATATCGTTGCCATCAACGGATGCATTGAGCACGGGGTATTTCTTCAAAGCATGAACAGCAGCTTTGACGAAAAAGCTCATGAAACCCAACTTGATACCGTGTTCTTTTTCAAACTTGTCTTGGAAGCGCTTGCGCATGTCCATGACGGGTGCCATGTTAATTTCATTGAACGTGGTCAAGATGGCATTGGTCGATTGCGATTGCAACAAACGCTCGGCCACACGGGCACGCAAACGCGTCATGGGCACACGCTGCTCTGGGCGCTCGCCTAAGTTGACTGCAGGTGCTGCTACTTGTGGCAATGACGTTGTAGGTACGCCAGTAGGAATAGACACTTGCACAGCAGGCTTGGCACCACCAGCAACAGCAGACAACACATCACCCTTGGTCACGCGGCCGTCTTTGCCAGAACCAGCCACTGAACCAGCTGCCAAGTTGTTGTCAGCCATCAGCTTGGCAGCTGCAGGCATGGCCACACCAGCCATGCTGGTGCTTTGTGCGGCAGGCGCAGCAGCAGGAGCGCTGGCGGCAGGAGCCGGTGCAGCAGCGGCTGCAGGGGCAGCGGCGGCCACTTTACCGTCTGTGTCAATGCGTGCAATGAGTTGCTCAGCGGTGACCGTACCGCCATCGCCCACCAAGATTTCAGACAACACACCGGCGGAAGGAGCAGGCACTTCC
>SXGQ01214335.1_pt1 | contig 17256 bp, 15 predicted proteins | sample 3178371 | NCBI WGS metagenome assembly SXGQ01 (sample SAMN11356859, study PRJNA531348) | freshwater metagenome | isolation source: freshwater sample F1-20 | place: China: Fuxian Lake, Yuxi | collected 2017-12-25 | reverse complement strand
TTGATCGACGGCATTGCACTCCCTCCTTTGCTGGACAAACGCAGCCAAGGTTTGCGCAAGCCCGAAACCGCGCCTCAGGTACGCAAAAACACCGAAAAGGAATTTCCAGACGGTATTCCTGCCTATGGCGCAGATGCATTGCGCTTCACATTTGCTGCACTGGCCTCTTTGGGGCGCAGCATCAACTTTGACAGCAAGCGCTGTGAAGGCTATCGCAACTTTTGCAACAAGCTGTGGAACGCCTCGCGGTTTGTGCTGATGAATTGCGAAGGTCAAGATTGCGGTCTGAAAGAACACACCAAGGCCGAATGCTCACCGCCTCGCATCAGCGAAAGCGGCGAAGCCATTCCCGCTGGGCCGTTTTACCAATACATGACATTCAGCCAAGCCGACCGGTGGATCAGTTCCTTGCTGCAACTCACCGAAGAGCAAGTGGCCAAAGGCTTTGCGGAATACCGCTTAGACCATGTCGCCACGGCCATTTATGAATTTGTCTGGAACGAGTATTGCGATTGGTATTTGGAAATTGCCAAGGTGCAAATTCAACAAGGCAACGCGTCGCAACAACGCGCCACACGCCGCACCCTCATTCGCACGCTCGAAGCCATTTTGCGTTTGGCGCATCCCATCATTCCATTCATCACCGAAGCGCTGTGGCAAAAAGTCGCGCCTGTCGCTGGCCTGGCCGGTGAATCGGTCAGCATCGCTGCTTATCCCCTGGCCCAATTGCAAAAAGTCGACAACGATGCCATCGCCCATGTGAATCAACTCAAGGCCATGGTCGACGCATGTCGAACTCTGCGCAGTGAAATGGGTGTGTCACCCAGCACCAAAATGCCTTTGTTCTCTTTGGGAGACGCCGACTTTGTCAGCGACAACGCGCATGTCATCAAAGCCATGGCCAAACTGAGTGAGGTCAAAGTGTTTGAAGACGAAGCGGCTTGGCAAACTGCTGCGCAGTCTGCGCCTGTTGCCGTCGTCGGCAACATCCGTTTATGTTTGTTCATCGAAGTGGATGTGGCGGCGGAAAAGGCGCGTCTGACCAAAGAAATCACACGATTGGAAAACGAAATCGTCAAAGCCAACGGCAAACTCGGCAATGAAGCGTTTGTAGCTAAAGCGCCGCCCGCTGTGATCGCTCAAGAACGTCAGCGATTGGCAGACTTTGAAGACACCTTGCACAAAGTGAAAGATCAGCTGAAAAGGCTGGGCTAAAACTTTTCATGCTTTGGCTTAACGCTGGCCACGGCGGGCTTGGTCGCCTCTCATCGCCGCGAGCGGCAACGTTCGAGTCGGCCCGACCCGCCATGTCCATCTTTCTCGGCAAAAAAACTTGAGATCGTTCAGCGTCTTTTCAGCACGTGAATAAAGTCGTCACCCACGGTTTCTTGCGACATCAATTCGTTGCCTGTTTGCTTGGAGAAGGCAGCGAAGTCGCGCAATGAGCCCTTGTCGGTGGACACCACTTTGAGCAATTGACCGCTTTGCATCGCCGTCAAAGCTTTTTTGGCTTTCAAAATGGGCAAGGGGCAATGGAGGCCGCGTGTGTCTAATTCTTGATCGATCTGCATGGCGGTCATTCTAAGTTTTGCGCAGCGCGCTCTTCCCAACTCATGAAACGCGGCTCGATGCCTTGGGTGCGCAACCAGTCCCCCATTGCATAACCCGTCCCTGCGGGCCAGCAAATGATGTCTGGGTAGTTGAACAATTTGTACTCGGCCAACTCGGGCGATAAACGCACCTCGCCGTCAGCAACTGCATGGTAGGCAATGATGACTTGGTTCATGCGCTGAAAGTCATACACACCGACCAATTTCAACGACGACACTTGCAACTGGGTTTCTTCCGCGATTTCACGGGTGATGCCTTCTTCAGGGGATTCACCGGCTTCCATGAAGCCCGTGATCAAAGCAAAACGTCGGCCTGGCCAAGCGGCATTGCGGGCGAGCAGAATTTGGTCGTGGTATTGAACAATGCCGGCGAGCACTGGCGTTGGGTTGTTCCAGTGCGTCCACTGACACACCACACAGCGCATCCGCTCTTTGGGGCCGCCATCCTCTTCTTGGGTGATGGCTTGCAACTCGGTGGCGCACATCGGGCAGTATTGGAAAGCGCTCATGCGGGGAACACCCCGGTCGACAGGTAACGGTCACCACGGTCACACACGATGAACACGATGGTGGCATCGTGAACTTGCTTTGCAATTTGTAAAGCCACCCAACAAGCGCCTGCGGCCGATATGCCTGCAAATATGCCTTCTTCTCGGGCCATGCGCCTGCACATGTCTTCTGCATCCGTTTGGCTCACATAGACAAGTTCATCGACATGGGTGGCGTCGTAAATTTTGGGCAAGTACTCGGGCGACCATTTCCGAATACCGGGAATGCGCGAGCCTTCGCTGGGCTGAGCGCCGATGATTTTTACGTGGGGATTTTTTTCTTTCAAATACCGCGACACACCGGTGATGGTGCCGGTTGTGCCCATGGCGCTGACGAAATGCGTGATACGCCCATCCGTTTGCTGCCAAATTTCTGGGCCGGTGGTTTCATAGTGCACACGCGGATTGTCGGCATTGGCAAATTGGTCCAACACGCGACCTTTGCCCTCGGCTTGCATGCGGTCGGCCAAGTCGCGAGCGCCTTCCATGCCAATGCTTTTCGAGGTGAGTATCAATTCCGCGCCAAATGCTTTCATGGTTTGGGCGCGTTCAATCGACAAATCCTCAGGCATGATCAACACCATGCGATAGCCTTTGATCGCGGCGGCCATGGCCAAAGCAATACCGGTGTTGCCCGAAGTAGCTTCGATCAACGTATCGCCAGGTTGGATATCGCCGCGTTCTTCGGCGCGTTGAATCATCGACAGGGCTGGCCTGTCTTTGACAGAACCCGCAGGGTTATTGCCTTCTAATTTGCCAAGCAACACATTGCCACGCGCTTGGTTGTCTGACGCACCAATACGTTGTAGTCTGGCAATCGGGGTGTTGCCGATTGCGGCTTCTATGCTGGGATAGTTCATGCCCACACTGTGCCATAATTCGAATCCCCTCTTTAGCCGGAGTGGCGAAATTGGTAGACGCAGCAGATTCAAAATCTGCCGGTGCAAAACACCGTGCCGGTTCGATTCCGGCCTCCGGCACCAGGCCTGTAGGCAAAAAACACGACCCCACAAGGGTCGTTTTTTTTTGGCTGCTGGCGTTTCCCCAGGTGCTTGTTCCGGTCTTAAGATGGCGTTTTTTGACTGACAACATAAGACCATGAGCCTGCTGTTCACCCCGATTCAACTCCACTCACCGCGCGGCGCATTGACTTTGCCCAACCGTATCGTGGTGGCCCCGATGTGCCAATATGCCTGCCACTTGGATGGCAGGGCCAACGATTGGCATTTGATGCATTGGGGCAATTTGCTCAACAGCGGCGCAGGCGTGTTCATGATCGAGGCCACTGCCGTCACCGCGCAAGGTCGCATCACGCCGAATTGCTTGGGCATTTGGGACGACGCGACAGCCAACGCATTGGCCGACACCTTGGCCAGGGCTCGCAAACTGGCGCCGCCCATGCCGGTGTGTTTACAAATCGCACACGCTGGCCGCAAGGGTTCAAGCGCGCAACCTTGGCACGGCGGCATGTTGATCCCCAAAGAAAACGGCGGATGGGACACCGTCGCGCCTTCGCCCATCCATTTGCTCGATGGCGAAGAGCCACCGCATGAAATTGACGCCGCAGGTTTGTTGGCCATTGAACAAGCGTTTGTGCAAGCTGCCCAACGCGCCCAAGCCATGGGTTTAGACATGTTGGAATTGCACGGTGCGCATGGTTATTTGTTGCATGAGTTTTTATCGCCGATCGCCAACCAACGCCAAGACAACTATGGGGGCAGCTTCGCCAACCGCACTCGATTCCCTCTGCAAGTTTTCAAGGCGGTGCGCCAAGTGTTTGATGGCGTGTTGGGCATGCGTTTGTCAGCCAGCGACTGGATTGACGGCGGATGGAATCTGGAAGAAACCACAGAACTGACCAGCCTGCTCAAACAGGCTGGCGCCAATTTCATCCATGTGTCCTCGGGTGGTATTTCTCCGCAACAAAAAATTGCGATTGGCCCGGGCTACCAAGTGCACTTTGCCAAGCACATCAAACACGCGGTGGGTTTGCCAACGATTGCCGTGGGCTTGATCACCGAACCGCAACAAGCCGAGGCGGTGTTGCAAGCGAATGAAGCCGACATGGTGGCTTTGGGCCGCAGCTTTTTGTACAAGCCGCGGTGGGGCTGGGAAGCCGCCTCTGCATTGGGCGGCAAGGTACAAGCCACCCAGCAATATTGGCGCAGCCTGCCGCGCGAAGCTGCAGGCATATTTGGCGATGCCAAGATCGGAATGCGTTAGAAAACCGGCGCGTTTTGTAAGCCTTCACGCACGGTGGGATAGCGCAACTTCAGGCGCAATTCTGTTTTCAAACGCTGGTTGTCCATGCGACGCGATTCGCCCATGAAGCTCAGTGTCATGGCGGGCAATGCGGTTTGCGCTTGCGCTCGGCTGACGCGAGGCGGTCTTGGCAGCTGCCACAGGTCTGCGGCCCAATCCATGTAATCACCCATCAACATGTCGCTGTCGTCGCTGACATGAACCACGCGTAACGCGCGTCCGCGCCACACTGAAAGCACTGTGGCCCGCGCCAAATCATCGGCATGCACATGGTTGGTGTAGACATCATCAGCGGCTTGCAACACTGGCGTGCCACGTTGCAGACGTTCTTTGGGCGTGCCACCTTCACGGTCAAGGGCATAAATACCCGGAATACGCAAAACACTGACACGCGTGCCAGCGCGCTTGCCAAAGGCTTGTAACCATCGCTCGGCATCCACCCTGCGTTGCGCCCGCTCTGTGACGGGGTTCAAGCGTCGCGTCTCGTCAATCCATGCGCCTCCACAATCCCCATAGACACCACTGGTTGATCCATAAACCCAGGCTGTCGGCGGACTGCGCAACACCAAGGCCTGAATCAGCGCCCGTGTGCGCGGGTCTGTGTTGCCTTGCAAAGGTGGAGGGGCCATGTGCACCACATGGGTGGCCACGCCTGCCAATCGCCGCAAAGAGGCGGCTTCGTCCAAATTACCTAGCAGTGGCACGATACCCCGCCGCTGCAATACGGGCACTCGCGCGGGAGTGCTGGTCAGCGCATACACACGTGCTGACGACAGCAATCCAGATGCAGCACGCAAACCCACATCGCCGCAACCCACGATCAACACACGCGGTCGGCGAAAGCGCGCTGGCAATGCGCCCAAGGGCATTTGGTTTGAAGGCAAAATCCAGTCTTTCGTTGTTCACACCAAACCCGAGGATAACAAGCATGGCGTTTCAAGTCTTGGTGCAACCCAGTGGCCGTTCTTTCACCGTTGACGCAGGCGAAACATTGTTGAGCGCAGGCATACGGCAAGGTGTCGGCATGCCCTACGGTTGCAAAGACGGTGCATGTGGGTCGTGCAAATGCCAAAAAATCTCTGGCGAAATCCATTTGGATGCTTACCAAGCCAAAGCGTTGTCAGAGTCTGAATTGGCCCAAGGCATGGTGTTGACTTGCCGTGCCACTGCGCTGAGTGATGTGGTGCTCGAATCCAGACAAGTCACCCGAGCCGACGCATTTCCCATTCGCAAAATGCCAGTGCGCGTCGCTTCCATGGAAAAACTCTCGCACGACGTGATGCGCATCAGTTTGCAATTACCATCCACAGAAAACATGCAGTTCCATGCCGGCCAATATGTGGAGTTTTTATTGCGCGATGGTTCGCGCCGCGCTTATTCCATGGCGAATGCTCCACACACTTTGGTCGCTGGTGCGCCGATCATCGATTTGCACATACGGCATATGCCCGGCGGCAAATTCACCGACCATGTATTTGGTTCAATGAAGGAAAAAGAGATACAACGCGTTGAGGCGCCATTCGGCAGTTTTTATTTGCGCGAAGACAGCGAATCGCCCATGGTATTGCTGGCCTCCGGCACGGGTTTTGCGCCAATCAAAGCCTTGATAGAACACATGCAACACCGCCAGATAAAACGTCCTGCCTATCTGTATTGGGGCGGTCGACGGCCCGCCGATTTGTACATGCACGATTGGGTCATGGCCCAATGCCAACGCATGCCGCATTTGCAATATGTGCCCGTCGTGTCAGATGCTTTACCCGAAGACCATTGGCAAGGTCGAACAGGTTTTGTTCATGCGGCTGTGTTGCAAGATATTCCTGATTTGTCGGGCTACCAGGTCTACGCCTGCGGTGCGCCCGTGGTGATAGATGCCGCACAGCGAGACTATGCCCAGCACGGTTTAGCTGCTGACGCGTTTTTTGCAGATTCCTTCACGAGTGAAGCAGACAAGCGCTAAGTTTTTTTCGCCTGTGCATTTTTCTGCCGCAGCAAACGCATTTTTTCTGCGATTTTGATTTCCAAACCCCGCTCAACCGGTTCATACAACACTGGCGGCGTCATGCCGTCTGGCCAATAGCTTTCCCCGGCGGCAAACGCGTCTGGTTCGTCGTGGGCATAACGATAGCCTTTGCCGTGCTCCAGTTCTTTCATCAAACGCGTGGGCGCATTGCGCAAATGCATGGGTACCGGGCGTGTGCCATCGGCTTTGATCAAGCGGCGAACCTGGTTATAGGCCTGGTACACCGCATTCGATTTGGGCGCCACCGCCAAATACACCACGCATTCGGCCAACGCCAATTCACCTTCTGGCGAACCGAGCCGCTCATACACCTCTGCAGCATCCAAAGCCAGACGCAGTGCACGCGGATCGGCCAAACCAATGTCTTCGGCTGCCATGCGTATCATGCGGCGCGCCATGTATTTTGGGTCTGCACCGCCGTCCAGCATGCGCACCAACCAGTACAAGGCGGCATCTGGGTCTGAGCCACGAACAGATTTGTGTAACGCGCTGATGCTGTCGTAAAACTGATCGCCGCCTTTGTCGTAACGACGCATGCGCTCGCCCAGCACTTGCATCAACCAAGCGTCACTGACGCGCGGCAATGATTCACGTTGTGCCGCCACGGCCAAGGTTTCTAAAGTATTGAGCAACCGCCTGGCGTCACCGTCTGCATACGCTATCAAACGCGCCAAAGCATCTGCATCCAACGCAGGCACGGCTTGGATAGCCAGTGCTTTATCCACAATTTGTGCCAGGTCGGTGTCACTGAGTGGCTGCAACACATACACCGCTGCTCTTGATAACAACGCTGAATTGACTTCAAACGAAGGGTTTTCTGTGGTGGCGCCAATGAATGTGAACAAACCCGATTCCACATGCGGCAAAAAAGCATCTTGCTGGCTTTTGTTGAACCGATGCACCTCATCGACAAACACAATCGTGCGCTTGTGCGCGGATGAGTCCCGAGCGATCTGCGCCAGTTCAACCGCTTCGCGGATGTCTTTGACTCCCCCCAGCACTGCGCTGATGGCTATAAATTGCGCATCGAACGCATCTGCCATCAATCGCGCTATGGTGGTTTTGCCCACACCGGGCGGGCCCCACAACACACAACTGTGCGGTTGCCCCGATTCAAAAGCCACACGCAAGGCCTTGCTCTCGCCCAAAATATGCTGTTGCCCGACCACATCCGACAAGGTTTGCGGCCGCAACCGTTCGGCCAGCGGTGTATGAGAGTTGGGCTCAGTCACTGGCGGCAACGGTGGGCCTCAGGGCTGTATCACGTCTGCGCCTTTGGGCGGCACAAATTTGAATTGTGCCAACGTCAACTGTTTGGGATTGATGTCGGTGCGCTCAAATTTGATCAGTGAACGGGTGCCGAACACATCCAAAATATCCAACTGCACCAACTGCACTGAACCCCCTTTGACACGCAACCCTATGCGCACTCGCTGCAAACTGCTGTCACTGGAATGTGGTGTGGCAGACACCCACTGCAAACCCTCGGCATCCGGTTGCGCGAGCAAGACAAATTCTTTTTGCAAACTGGACACATCATTGGCCGAGGCGATCAACGAGGCTGGGGTAGTGGCCAACGCTTGTGACTGGTTACGCTGCGTCACTTGGTTCAAATCTGCGTCATACAGCCACACATATTGCCCATCCGCCACGATGTTTTGCACAAAAGGTTTGGCATAGTCAAAACGAAACACCGTGGGCCGCACAAATGCAAATGTGCCCGATGAGATTTTGGTTTTGGCGGGTCTGTTTTCTTTCGCAGGCGAAATCACTGTTTGCACAAAATCGGCCCGCATGCTGCGCGTGGATTTCAAAAACAATGACAAGCTGTCTACGCTGTCGGCCATCGCGACAGTGCAGCACAGCAGCGTGGCAAAGCCGAAAAATTTGCGAAAAAAAGGTATCAACATACGCTGAAGAATGAACACATAAAAAACTTCACACATGACCCGTTGCGTTGAACGCTGGTCTGAACATGCACAACCTTGGGTGCATACATTCATTCCTGACGGGTTGGGACCAAAATTTCGCGCTGCCCATTGCTGCTCATGGCACTGACCATGCCGGCTTTCTCCATGTCTTCCACCAAGCGAGCCGCGCGGTTGTAGCCGATTTTCAAATGTCGCTGCACCAATGAAATACTGGCTTTGCGGTTTTTCAAAACCACTTCAACCGCTTGATCGTACATCGGGTCTTTTTCGCCGGCGGTGTCCCCAAACAAATCGGGGCCACTGCCGTCTCCATCCACAGTCCCACCTTCGAGCAAACCTTCTATGTAGTTGGGCTCACCTTGGGTTTTCAAGTAACTCACCACGCGGTGTACTTCTTCATCACTGACAAAAGCCCCGTGCACGCGAATGGGAAAACCTGTACCGCTTGGCAAATACAACATGTCTCCCATGCCAAGCAAGGCCTCAGCGCCCATTTGGTCAAGAATGGTGCGGCTGTCGATCTTGCTGCTGACTTGAAACGCAATGCGCGTGGGAATGTTGGCTTTGATCAAACCCGTGATCACGTCCACGCTGGGTCGTTGGGTGGCCAAAATCAAATGGATACCCGCAGCGCGGGCTTTTTGTGCCAGGCGAGCAATCAATTCTTCGATCTTCTTGCCGACCACCATCATCAAGTCAGCCAACTCGTCAATCACCACCACAATATGCGGCAGTCGCTCTAAAGGCTCGGGGTCATCGGGTGTCAGGCTAAACGGGTTGGGCAAACTGTGTCCTGCCTCCAGCGCTTCTTCAATCTTGTGGTTGTAACCCGCCAAATTACGCACACCGAGCTTGCTCATCAGTTTGTAGCGCCGCTCCATTTCTCCCACGCACCAATTCAGGCCGTGGGCCGCTTGCCGCATGTCGGTCACCACTGGCGCGAGCAAATGCGGAATGCCCTCATACACAGACATTTCCAACATCTTGGGATCGATCATCAACAAGCGCACATCGCGCGCCTCGGCCTTGTAGAGCAGACTCAAAATCATGGCGTTGATACCCACCGATTTGCCCGAACCTGTCGTGCCCGCAACCAGCACATGCGGCATCTTGGCCAAGTCCGCCACGACCGGATGGCCGCCGATGTCCTTGCCGAGTCCCATGGTGAGCATGGATTTGGCTTCGTTGTAAACCTCCGAACCCAAAATTTCACTCAAACGTATGGACTGGCGTTTCGCATTGGGCAACTCCAGCGCCATGAAATTCTTGCCAGGAATCGTCTCCACCACGCGAATAGACACCATGCTGAGAGAGCGGGCCAAATCCTTGGCAAGGTTAACGATTTGTGAGCCTTTGACGCCCGTGGCAGGCTCAATTTCATACCGCGTCACCACCGGGCCGGGGGCCGCAGCAAGCACCTTCACCTCGACACCGAAATCACGCAATTTTTTCTCGATCAAGCGGCTGGTGAATTCGATGGTCTCGGCATCGACCGGATCGTGCTTGACCTGTGAATCGTCCAACAAATCCACTTGGGGCAAACGTGAATCTGGCATGTCATTGAAAAGCGGCTTTTGCCTTTCGCGAGCCATGCGCTCGCTTTTGGGTGCCAACAAAGGCTCGGGTTCCACCACAATTCGCACCGCGCGAGGTGTCAGCTCGAGTGAATCGCCAAAGTCTGAGTGCATGTCTTGCTCGCGCTCTTTGGCGGCGGCCTGGCCCATGGCCAGGTCTTCGGCCATTTCGCGGCGCTCGCGCCAGTCGGTCAGCGCTTGGTCAATACGCGAGCCGATGTTTTCTGAAAGTTGCACCCATGAAAACCCAAATGTCCAGGACAAACCCACCAGCATGAACACAATGAACACCAATGCAGAACCGTTAAAGCCTAACCATTTGGCAGCACTGCCGCCCACCAAAAATCCGAGGATGCCGCCCGCATGGTGGCCAGGCAACAACGATTCAAAACGGTAAAGCCGTGTGTATTCCAAGCCCGTGCTGGACAACATCAGCAACACCAAACCGCTCCAAAAAGCCCAGCGACTCAGCCGCCAAACCGACGGCTCCGCAATCGGACCATCCCCACCGCGCAAACGTGCTGCCAAGGCTTTTAACCAGGCCATCATCGCGGCCAAATAGCACCACACCATGGAATAACCGGCGATGAAAAACCCCAAATCGCTGATCGCCGCACCGATGCGGCCACCCCAGTTGTCGACCACGGCTCCCGACCCCGAGGTGGTCCAAGCCGGGTCTTGGGGGGAATGGCTGAGCAAAGCGACCAGCCAAAACAGCAGGAATACAAAGCCTAATGACAAAGCAATTTCCTGCAAAAACCGTTGCCAACCGGTGACTGCAGGTGCGCTGTCTTTGGTATTTTTGAGTGTATGGAGTGAGTAAGTCATTGCCGAGCGTAAGCTTAACAGGCGCGCCCAAGCATCAGGTCGCGCAGAAGCCTAAAATCATCGGCTTTATGGCGCGTTCTTGCGCCTGATTTTTTACTGAAGTACACCATGTCCTCCCCACAGCACAGCAAAGTTCTTATTTTGGGCTCAGGCCCTGCCGGTTACAGTGCCGCCGTTTATGCAGCACGTGCCAACCTAAAACCCAGCTTGATCACCGGCATGGCCCAAGGCGGGCAGTTGATGACCACCACCGATGTGGACAACTGGCCAGCCGATGTCGATGGGGTGCAAGGCCCTGACTTGATGCAACGCTTTCAAGCGCATGCAGAACGTTTCCATACCCAAATCGTGTTTGATCACATCAACCGCGTAGATTTCAGCCAACGCCCTTTCACCCTGTTTGGCGACAGCGGCACCTACACCTGCGACGCGCTGATCAGTGCCACTGGCGCATCAGCCAAATATTTAGGGCTGCCAACGGAACAACAGTTCATGGGCAAAGGCGTGTCAGGTTGCGCCACCTGCGATGGTTTTTTTTACCGCGACCAAGTCTGCTGCGTGGTGGGCGGTGGAAATACTGCCGTCGAAGAAGCTTTGTATTTGTCCAATATTGCCAGCAAGGTGCATCTGATACATCGCCGCGACAAATTCAAAGCAGAAGCCATCATGATCGACAAACTGATGGACAAGGTCAAGGCTGGAAAAATCGTCTTGGAATTGCACAGCGTGTTGGAAGAAGTACTGGGCGATGCTTCAGGCGTGACCGGTGTCCGACTGAAAAACACCCAAGACAACAGCACCCGCGAGTTGGCGGTGCACGGGTGTTTCATCGCCATCGGACACCAACCCAACACGCAAATATTTGAAGGCCAACTGGCCATGAAAGACGGCTACATCATCACGCAAAGTGGCTTGCAAGGCATGGCGACACAAACCAGTGTCCCAGGTGTGTTCGCTGCAGGCGATGTACAAGACCATGTGTATAGACAAGCCATCACCAGTGCGGGCACGGGCTGCATGGCGGCTTTAGACGCACAACGCTTTTTAGAACAGTAACCACACAGACGGCATCACCCCACTGTGCAACATGTGAAACGCAATCTGGTGCTGGTGTTGGGTGACCAACTGGATGGGCAATCGACAGCGCTGACAGGGTTCGACCCGGACCAAGATGCCATTTGGATGGCCGAGGTGGACGAAGAATCGACCCACGTGCCATCCGCCAAACAAAGAACTACATTGTTCTTGAGTGCCATGCGGCACTTTGCGCAAAGCTTGCGCGACAAAAAATGGCCTGTCATTTACAGCCGAATAGACGATCCGGGCAACACTGGCAGCTTGGCTGGCGAACTGGGGCGCGCCATTCACGACCACGCACCCCGTCAATTGGTGATGACTGCCCCAGGCGATTGGCGTGTATTGCGCCAATTGCGTGACACGGCTGAGAGCCACGCATTACCGCTAGACATTCGGGACGACAACCATTTCCTGAGCACCGTTCGCGAATTCAAAGCGCATGCAGAAGGCAGAAAAAGCTTGCGTCTTGAATATTTCTACCGCGAACTCAGACGCAAACACGACATCTTGATGGAGGGTAATCAACCCATCGGCGGTCAGTGGAATTTTGATGCTGACAATCGCGGCAGTTTTGGCAAAACCGGACCGGGCAAGCTGCCCCCGCCCAGCCGATTTGAGCCCGACGCCATCACCCGTGAAGTGATGGCGTTGGTGAACACACGATTTGCGCACCACCCAGGCAGCTTGTCGCAGTTTGGCTGGCCCGTCACACGCACACAAGCATTGCAAGTGTTGGCGGATTTCATCCAATACCGTTTACCGCAGTTTGGGCAATACCAAGACGCGATGTGGGAGGGAGAAGTATGGCTGTACCACTCGCATTTGTCGTCTTCGTTGAACTTGAAACTCCTACACCCGACAGAGGTCATCGCTGCTGCGCAAGATGCTTTCCACTCAGGGCATGCCCCACTGGCGGCTGTAGAAGGGTTTGTGCGTCAAATATTGGGTTGGCGTGAATATGTGCGAGGCATTTATTGGACAGAAATGCCCGGCTACCTTGAGCGCAACGCCATGCAAGCCCAAGCGGATTTACCAAGCTTTTTTTGGACCGGCGACACCGACATGGCGTGCCTGCGTGACGCCATCGGTCAAACACTGATGCACGGCTATGCGCACCATATTCAACGGCTGATGGTCACCGGCTTGTATGCGCTTTTGTTCGGTGTGCACCCCAAACAGGTACACGCATGGTATTTGTCGGTGTATGTGGATGCGGTGGAATGGGTGGAATTGCCCAACACGCTTGGCATGAGTCAATATGGTGATGGTGGCTTGATGGCCAGCAAACCCTATGTCGCCAGCGGAAAGTACATCGACCGCATGAGTAACCATTGCAAAGGCTGTCGTTTCAACCCAGCAGAGTCCATCGGAGCAGCGGCTTGCCCGTTCACCACCTTGTATTGGGACTATTTGGACAGGCACGCAGACACGTTGGCGAAAAATCCGCGCATGCTCATGCAACTGAAAAATCTCAACCGATTGAGCGAATCGCAACGCACCGCGATCACTGAACAAGCCCAAGCGCACCGAGCATCTGTGGCCCCGAACAGCGCGGGCTGAGCGCCGTCATGGCCCAACAATCATGGGGTTATAATGTCAGGCTTTGTTGAAAACGCTGTTTCACCGATCAGTGCTTTCAGGGATACCGCCCCCTTTTTGGCGAGGTCAAGCTGGATAAGGTTTTCCAGCTGTTTACAAGGAGTGTCTGATGGCACGCGTATGTGAAGTAACGGGCAAAGCCCCCATGGTTGGCAACAATGTTTCCCACGCCAACAACAAAACCAAGCGCCGTTTCATGCCCAATCTGCAATACCGCCGGTTCTGGGTTGAAAGCGAAAACCGTTGGGTGCGTTTGCGCGTTTCCAGCGCTGCATTGCGTTTGATCGACAAAAAAGGCATTGATGTGGTTCTCGCAGACATGCGTGAACGCGGTCAAGCTTAATTTTTCACCGACTTCGAAAGGACTTTCACCATGGCTTCCAAAGGCGGACGCGAAAAAATCAAGCTGGAATCAACAGCAGGCACCGGTCATTTCTACACGACCAGCAAAAACAAAAAAACCATGCCCGAAAAAATGTCGATCATGAAATTCGACCCCAAAGCTCGCAAGCATGTCGAATACAAAGAAATCAAACTCAAATAATTGATTACTCTCTTCCGAAAAAAAACCGCCTCACGGCGGTTTTTTTATGCGTCACATTTTGGCGGCTCGCAATTGCATCGAGAAGTCGCGCAAAGCAGCCACGCCGCTTTGCTCAGCACGCACGCACCATTGCTGCAGATCCTGCGCCAATTGCGCTCGGCTGGCGTGTGTGTTGAGCCACATTTGGCGCAACTCCTCACGCATACGCACCATGGTGTCGGTATTGGGCAAGGCGGCGCGCGCCTGCTGTAACAACCCGTGGAATTGCACGGGTACTTGCACTTCGTCGCGGTGCATCCAGCGTTTGGCGGCGGTCAACACCGCATCGGCGGGCAACTTGGGCAACGTGGCAATTTCCTGCTTGAGCGCTGCTTGTAGCTGTCTGGCAAAACCCGCCATGACCTCGTAGCGGTTGGCGATCAGGGCTTCCAAGGTTTGTTCATTGGCCAAAGGCTGAACAGCCGCATAGTGCAATTTCGGCGGTGTTTTTTTGACCGTTGCCAAACCCAGTGCTTGCAAGATACGGATGTACATCCAGCCAATGTCAAATTCATAAGGTTTGACAGACAGCTTGGCCGATGTGGGATAGGTGTGGTGGTTGTTGTGCAGTTCCTCGCCGCCAATGATGATGCCCCAAGGAGAAATATTGGTGCTGGCATCGGGCGCCTCAAAATTGCGGTATCCCCAATAGTGGCCGATGCCGTTGATGACGCCTGCAGCGGTCACGGGAATCCACAACATTTGCACGGCCCACACCGTCAAACCGATGGCGCCAAACAAAGCCAAGTCTATGACCAGCATGACGCCCACACCTTGCCAAGGAAAATAAGCGTAGACATGGTTTTCTAACCAATCGTCAGGGGTGCCATGGCCGTACTTGCGCAATGTCTCTTTGTTGGCCGCTTCGCGTCTGTAGAGCTCTGCGCCTTGCCAAAACACCGTGCGAATACCCATGACTTGCGGGCTGTGCGGATCGTCTTCAGATTCACATTTGGCATGGTGTTTGCGGTGAATCGCAGCCCATGCCTTGGTCGTCATGCCAGTGGTCAGCCACAGCCACAACCGAAAGAAATGTGCAGGCAACCAGTGCAAATCGAGAGATCGGTGTGCCTGGTGGCGGTGCAAATAAATGGTGACCGATGCAATGGTGATGTGGGTCATGAGCAGCGTGAAAGCCACCAGTTGCCAGGCATTCAAATGCCAAGTACCGTGTGCCAGCCAAGTCAGCACCCCATCTAACCAAGGCCCATCAGGTAATGCCATGTGTTTCTTTCGGTGAATTCGATCGCCAGATTTTAAATCTCGCTCATGTCAATTGCCACACGGCCGCAAAAAACCCGTCGGTCGCATGCCGGTGTGGCCACAAGCGCAAAAACTGTGCATCGTCTGTGCAAAGGCTCTTGGCGGCATCGACACCCAGCGTTGCCAGAAGTTCTGCCACAGGCAAAGTCTGAAACCCGGCATGGGCTTGGGTGAATGCCTGCGCAATCATTTCGTTTTCTTCACGCAACAAACTGCAAGTGGCATACACCAACCGCCCGCCAGGCTTGAGCAGCCTTGCAGCAGCGGCCAAGATGGCGGTTTGTTTCACCACCAATTCAGCCACCGCCTCGGGTGTTTGACGCCATTTCAAATCCGGGTTACGGCGCAATGTGCCCAATCCGGTACAAGGCGCATCCACCAGCACTCGGTCCATCTTGCCGCGCAATCGTTTGATGCGCTCATCGCGCTCATGTGCAATCGCGACCGGGTGGATGTTGGACAAACCACTGCGGGCCAAACGCGGCTTGAGCGCATCCAGTCGGTGGGCCGACGTGTCAAACGCGTACAAGCGACCGGTGTTGCGCATGCTTGCACCCAAAGCCAGTGTTTTGCCACCGGCACCCGCACAAAAATCTGCCACCATTTCACCCCGCTTGGCGTCTACCAACAACGCTAGCAACTGGGAGCCTTCGTCTTGCACCTCGATATGGCCTAGTTCAAACAACGCCAATTTGCTGAGGTTGGGTTTACCGGGCATGCGAATGCCCCATGGCGAAAAAGGCGTGGCCACGGCTTGTATGCCGCTGGTTTGCAGTTGGGTCAGTACTTCCGCGCGTTTGGCCTGCAAGGTGTTGACCCGAACATCCAGACCTGCCGTTTGTTGCAAGCTCTCCACCAAGGGCCAAAAATCGTCGCCCAACTGCGACTGCAAAGCTTCTGCCAACCAAGCGGGCAAATTGTGTTTATGGGGAGCCAGGAAATCGTCTTCCGTGGCGGCATCACAATCGCTTAACCACTTGAACTCCATCTCACTCATGGCGGCTTTCATGAAACCACGGTCGCCATGTTGGGCTTGGGGTTGTTGCTGCTTAGCTTGCGCATCCAAATGCGCTGCCCATCCCAAAATGGCCAAACGTCGCTCGCGCACTCCCGTGCCCGATTTGGCCAAATGTTCAAACCGCAATTTTTGTCGCAACACGTTGTAAACCGTTTCGGCCAACACATTGCGCTCGCGCGGACCCAGGTCCATGGATTTGCGTTGGTCCCGAAAATATTTGGACACCACGCTGTCAGCGGGGTGCTCAAAACGTAACAAGAGACGGGTGAGTTCGGTACAGGCGTCGAGCAGAGCTTTGGGGTGCATGGTCAGGCAAATACCCCAGCCGTGTCTTGCATGTGGTTCGATACATGTGCCAAGTGGTGCAGGCTGTCGCCCCAAGTCATCTCCATTTGTGTCAAGCGCTTGAAGCAATGGCTGATGATGTATTCATCGGTCACGCCAATACCGCCGTGCAATTGCACCGCCTCTTGTCCCACATGCCGAGTGGATTGGCCTATTTGCCATTTGGCACGCGACAAAGCCAGCGCTCGCTCATCGGCAGGGGCGTTCAATTTCAATGTGGCGTAATAACTCATCGAACGCCCCAACTCCAATTCCATTTTCATGTCTGCCACGCGGTGTTGCAAAGCCTGAAAAGCTGCAATGGCCACACCAAATTGTTTGCGCGTGTTCATGTATTCCACCGTGATGGACAAGGTTTTTTCCATCAATCCCACCGCTTCAGCACACAGTGCGGCAATCCCCACGTCCACGCCCAATTGCAAACCTGCCAGTCCTTGCAGACTCAACAACTGGGCGGGTGCGTTTTCAAACAACACCTCTCCCATACGACTGCCGTCTTGCGACACATAGGTGTGACAGGTTTGGATGCCCTCTGTACGAGGCACCACAAACAAGGCGAGTTGTCCTTGCACCATGGCGGGCACGATAAACGCAT
>SXGQ01375573.1_pt1 | contig 17265 bp, 18 predicted proteins | sample 3178371 | NCBI WGS metagenome assembly SXGQ01 (sample SAMN11356859, study PRJNA531348) | freshwater metagenome | isolation source: freshwater sample F1-20 | place: China: Fuxian Lake, Yuxi | collected 2017-12-25 | reverse complement strand
TCTTGAATTTGTTTGTGTAATAATTAATGGCGCACCGACTTTGGCTGTCTTTGCAAAACCTAAACGTTGTGCGTCTGTCTCACCAAGATATAATCTATAATAATCATTACCAAGTCCCATTTGTTTTTCTTGTATTGTATTGTTGAGTGTAGTATCTAAAGAATAATAAGTATCATATAACATTGAAGCGCCTGTCCAATTAACATAATTATTATTAAAACTGTGATTTATGCCAAATTGTAATTCAGCTCTTGAATCAATACCACTATCATAGGTAAGGTCATCATAGTAAGCTTCAACTTCGCCTGTAATGAAAAGGCCTTTTGGTATTGAAATTTTATTTGATTCTAATTGTGATATTCTCTTTTCTAAATCAGATATTTTCTTTTCATCTGCTTTTACAATAGAGGTTGCCAATAATGCAATTACGATTAAAACAATTATGGCAAAATATTGTACAATCAATTTCTTATCTAGTTTCATATTAATTATTTATCTTTGGAAAAAGATGGTCTTTATTAAACACAAGTACATCTTTCTCGTCTAATCCTAAAGACAACATTACTCTAGGTGTATGTGGGTTTTGTTGTTGATGTTCACAATAGTAATTCTGTGCTGTTATAACATCTTCTCTTTTTGAGTCATTTTTAAAATCGCCAATTTTATCTAAGTAATTATGTAGATTACTTTCGGCCATTGTGGTTACTTGGAATAATTCTTCTTCTGTTTGTATATTACCAGCTGCAATCATACCACCACTAAAGATGGCCTTTGCCCAATCTGGCAATTCTCTTTCTTTACTTGGTTTATACCATTTCGTTTCATTTATAAACCATTGTGTAAGTGGATGTTCTTTTCTAAGTAATGGTGAAAAATCGTGGAATGCACCTGTGACTTTATTCTTACCTGCAATTACATCAAATCCATAAATTGGCCCGCCATTATTTAATTCAGGAAATAAACAAACGTGCATCATCCAAAGGCCTTTTGTTTCTCTTGCATCAACCACGTCCACGTGAGCACGCCGAACGTTCTCATTTTTCCAAGTACGATTGACCCAGCCCTCTTTATTAAATCGTGTCATACCTTCTTCAAAGTATTCTTCACAATTAATATCTAATGTATCAATTATATTATTCTTGCACTGTATAAGATTTTCCCAAATCATTCATCTCCTTAAATAATTCTGTAGCATATTCAAAACATAATTTAGCTTCAGCGACCACATTTATTTGATAAGCATTCATATAATTATTAATTGTTTCTTTTACAACTCTTTTTGTTTCTTCTGGTTTTAAAAAGACAAGATATGTATTTGAACCAGGTGTTTTTCTTCGTATCATTTGACCGCCATATAAATCTCCCATGTGTCTTACGTAAATATGTGCATATAACTTTTCAGCATCATCTTTAATTGTGTCTAGGTGATATACATATCTTAATGTACTGTCCGTAATATGTGGTTTTTCTGGTTTATTCCAAAGTGAACGAAAGTCATGGTCTAATTTCTGAGCTCTATCTAAACCTGGCGTTTGTCTAAACAGGCCATTGGCAAAACCATATTTTTCAAGTGTAGAATAACACTGCAATAAATTATAAAGATATGTGGCGTATAAGTCTGGATGTATCTGGCCAGACATTAAAGTTTTTACAAATTCTTGTTTTTCTGCTTCTTTATGTTCATTGATGGTAAAATCTTTAATATCCATAGTTTGACTTTTACCAACCGTATTTTTTCCAAAACTCTTTTATTTGATTATAATTTACATTAAAATTTTGACTTAAAAGTTTATTGGTAACAATTTTTTCTTTTTTAAAATTTTTATCATCTTCTTCTTCAATAATTTTAAAATCAGGTTCTTCTTTTGGTATTAATATAAATTGAGCTACTGGTGTGCCTGATGTAATTGTATAATTGCCTTCCAAACTGTGCCAAAAGATAGGAACAGTTCCTATATCAGCAATACCTAATTGTGGGTCGTATATACCACTACAAACAGTAAATCTATTATCGTCCAAATACATAGGGTGTAATAATAAAAGTTTATAGCCTTTAGGTATTCTTGCTGACCAAGGTAAATGCAATTTAACAATTTTTTTCATTGTATTTTTAGGCCAATTTTCAAAAAACGGATAAAAAGAATGTTTAAGATGAAAAGTAATTGGTCTTTTTTTAACTGATGGGTCAGCGACTGCAAAATCCCAGTATTCGCCTTCTGTTATAACTTGAAATTTAATGTCGTAAGGCAATCTCATAATCCAACCGGTATTATGCCACATATTCATACCAGGACATTTAACTGTGTGTCTGTTATCTTCTGGTTTAAAATTATTAGTTGATACAGCCCTAAATTCTCGGTCATCATCTGGAAGGTCTTTTGATAACGAACCATCGTGTTTAAAATCAGCTGCGGCCTTTTTCAACCAAGAAGGTTTGTATTCAGACGATTTTATAATAGGCATTGTTGACTCAACGCCTGGTTCTGTACAAATAAAATCTATTTTAGGATTTTTTATCATTTACATTATATATTATACACAATTTTTTACTTATTGTCAATACGATAATTGTTTTTAAAGTATAAAAAACAAATTATTCTGGAATTGTGACTGATATTAGCTGTTCTCTTAAATTTGGATTTTCTGCAAGTTTACTAGCTAATAACTGTTTTCTTCTTAATTTTGCTTCTGCTTCATTTTTTTCACTATTTTTTCTAAGTAAAAGAGCGCTGTCGTTTTCTTCTGCTTTTTTAGTTATAGTTGAAGCTGTTAACTGTTCTGCAGCTTGTTGATTACTTTTTTCAATACCACCATAGACACTAACTTGTTGTGTTATTACATCATAACTTAATCTCCAGCTTTCTACATTATCTGGAGCTAAAGCTTTTAAAGCTCTACCTTGACTCAATGCTTCTTCGCCGGCTATAGAATCTTCTGAAAAAACTAATCCGTCGTGAACATTAAAATAAACTGTTTTCATAATTTTTTATCCTTATCCTTTAATTTCTAACTCCACCAAAAGTTGTGTCATTTTGTCCAAAATTCCCCCACCAATTAACTTGAAACATACCAGGATAGTTAGTAGAATAAAAACCTCCGGCTAAAGTTGTTCTGGAAGCGGGTATACCAAAAACTCCTGTTCCATTTGTAATTACTGAACCTGAAGAAATACTTGATGCTGAGTTTATGTTAGTATCATTTGATGTAGTTATTAAAGCATTACCATTATCTTGTCCATGAAGTACCTTAGTTGTTGTTGTATGATCTGAATCATTTGGGTCAAAAGACCAAGAGTATGTTCTAAAAACATCACTATCGCAGTTGTCACTCCATCCGCCATGAAAACCTGTTCTACCCCATGCAAAATAAGGATTTGACCTTGACGTTTTTGTTTGACTTACGCTTATAAATTTTCTAGGATTTTCTAGGTTCATACAAAAAGCAACTAATCCTGGACCATAATAGTAATATGGTGTATGTATCATTCCCCAAGTTCCGTCCCACGTATGATTAAATTTTGTGTAATATTGATTACCTTGATCGCTCATATATCGAGTCGTAGTAGAGCCTTGAAAATCTTGCCATGCACCAAATTGTCTAGCTGCACCTGTAATTCCTATAGCAGAACCAACATTACAGTTGAATACACCATATCTCATACTATTACCATAAGCTGCACCAAATCCCACGTAACCATTATTACCTACAACAGTTACCCAATCTTTATTATTACCGGTTGTCCAAGTGTCTGTAAAATATTCGGTATGAGTTAGATTGTCAAAATATTCTTTTATGGTTCTAACTGAATTTAAATCTTTTGTTGATTTAAATATTGTAATAGTTTTTGCTGTTTGACTGGTTTCTCCACTCGAATGTACCATTACCAACATTTTATTTTTTTCATTATATCCCGTACTTACAGCATAATCATTAGTTACGTTTGGCATATGAGAACTATAATTATAGTAACCTATTTGTCCAGAAGCATTATTTCCTGGATTCAATTCTCTTAAAGTTTGTCGTCTATTACAAAATAATCTTCTTGGTCGTACTCCTTCAGGAAGAACATGATTAACTTTTGTCCAACCGACAGTAAATTCAAAAGATGAAGTTATCTGGTGATAAGATTGCCACGTAATATCTCCAGATCTGGAAAGAGAATAATATTGTGCCCAAGGATATTGATCACATTGATAATTACTTCTATTCCAAATAGTATAAGAAGAATAAGATTGTGATGTTAGATCGCCGTGTGTTACATCTGTACCAAAATCATTTGTAGTATAACTGTGCATAGCATCGCCACAAATACCAAATCTGTGATGTGTTGTAGAGTGTCCAGTTCCTCCCCAAGGATTTCCTACAATTTTATGGCCAGAGTCATAAATTCTAAATACCCAGTTTGTATTTCCATCACCACTATCGCCCAAAAACCCATAAAGAGGTAAGCCTTCTTTACGGTGGTCAATTTTAGATTGGAGTAAGTTGAGTAATCTTGGCATTTTTATTGTTCTCCTAAATTATTAAATTGGGCTTGAAGAATTTTACGTTCTTCTTCTTGTTTTTCCTGTAAGGCAAGTAATAAATCTGATTTTTCTTTATCGGCTGCAGCTTTTGCTATTGATAAAGTTGTTTGATATTCTACAGCTTGTAAATTATTTCTTCCAATACCACCATAAATAATAACTTCTCTTGTTTCTAAATTTACTGATAATCTCCATTCTTCAATATTATCAGGACAGTCAATTTTTATAGCTCTTCCTTGTCCTACCGCTTGTTCTCCGGCGTCAACTTTACTTGTTAAAATTGACCCGTCATGTATATTAAAATATTTTATTGTCATAATTTTTTCTATGTACCGTATAATCCTGTGAAAGAATGGTCAGCGTTACCATAGTTACCCCACCAATTTACTTGCATCATTAATGGATAGTTAGTAGAATAATAACCTCCGTGTAAAAAGGTTCTTGATTGTGGCACACCAAAAGCGCCTGTTCCGTTTGTAACTACTGCGCCAGAGGTAATACTTGATGCTGATGCTAAATTTGTATCATTATTTGAAGGTATTAAACTGCCTCCATCATCATTTCCATGAAGTACCTTAGTTGTTGTTGTATGATCTGAATCATTTGGGTCAAAAGACCAAGCGTAGGTTCTATGAGATTGACCATCGCAGTTTTCACTTTGTCCACCATGAAAACCTGTTCTGCCCCAAGCCATATATGGATTGCCTCTACTCGATCTTGTTACACTTACACTTATAAATTTTCTAGGATTTTCTAAATTCATACAAAAAGCATTGAGACCTACTCCATAATAATAGTAAGGACTATAAATCATTCCCCAAGTTCCATCCCACGTATGATTAAATTTTGTGTAGTATAAATTATTTTGGTTAGTGCTATATGAAGTTGTTGTACTTCCTGTAAAACCTTGCCATCCACCAAATTGTCTAGGTGCACCTGTAATTCCTAAAGATTGTCCTACATTACAGTTGAATACTCCATAAGTCATAGAGTTACCTGTTTTTTGTCCAAATCCTACATAACCATTATTACCTACAACAGTTACCCAATCTTTATTATTATCAGTTGACCAAGTATCTGTAAAATATTCGGTATGAGTTAGATTGTCAAAATATTCTTTTATAGTAGCAGATTTATTTAAACAAGAGTTTGATTTAAATATTGTAACAGTTTTTGCTGTTTCTGAAGTTTCTCCACTCGAATGTACCATTACCAACATTTTATTTTTTTCATTATATCCCGTACTTACAGCATATGTATTTGTAACGTTTGGCATATGCGAAGTATAATTGTAATATTGTATCGCACCGTTTAAATTATTTCCGTTATTTAATTCTCTTAGAGTTTGCCTTCTATTACAGAATAATCTTCTTGGTCTTATTCCTTCAGGAAGAACATGATTAACTTTTGTCCAACCTACTTGAAATTCCATGCAAGTTGAAAAAGAGTGATAAGATTGCCAAGAAACATATCCTGTTCTGGAACAAGAGTAATATTGTCCCCAAGGATATTGATCACATTGATATATACTTTTATTATAATTAGTCCAAGAAGAATAATCTTGTGTTGTTAAATCTGAATGAGATATATCAGTACCAAAATCATTACCGTGAGAATAAGCGTGCATAGCATCGCCACAAATACCAAATCTATAACTAGATGTTGAGTGTGTGCCTTGACCCCAAGGTGTTGAAACAATTTTATGACCAGAATCAAAGACTCTAAATGTCATATGTTCATTCATGTCACTACTATTTCCTAAAAATCCGTATAAAGGCAGACCTTCTTTACGACTGTCAGTACTTGATAAAACTAATTGAGAAATTGATGCCATATTATTTTTTTAAAATTCCTTGTTTTTAATTATAAAAGCTTTTACTTTCATATTTAAATTATGTTAACAACCATCCAATAAATGCTGATGTAACGTCAGGTGTAGTTTTAAATGTCAAACGAATAGTAGCATAATTTTGATCGCAAGTTAAATTTTCATTTGCATTTGCTATTTTGTAACCACCAGCTTGTGCTACAATTAAATTATTAGATCCCCAAGTTCCGAATGAATCAACAAATAAAACTTGGTCATTATCTGAAGGATTGCTAGGTAATGTCATAGTAAATCCAGCAGTTGTTGTATTAATTATATATGCTCCACCTGCAGCTGCTGTAAAATTGGCAGCTTTATATTCCCATAAAACAGAACTTGCAGAAACCCACGAAGGATTTGCTCCAGCTCCGCCTGTTCGTAAAACTTGTCCAGCTGTTCCTGCTGGTAATCTAGCTACGCCTGAAGCATCTCTATATAAAAGATCACCTTGAGTCGTAAGTGCTGTTACGTCTGCTCCTTTTTGTGCTAGTTTTGACCAGTATGTAGTGTTAGCTGTATTATTTCCTGTTGAAGCTAAAATACAAATAAATGTTTCTCCGCCTGAAGTTACAATGTCATCTACAACATAAGCTGTAGCGTTGTTATAAGCGCCTTGAAATACTGGTTTAATTCTTCCTAAATTTAGTGTTGCCATTATTATTCCTTGTTATTATATTTATGCAAAATTATATCTCATATTTAAACTATTTAGTTGTCTCATAATAATCATACTATTTAGTGTAAAAATCATATCATTTAAACAATGTTAATCACTAAATCGCCATTAATTACTTGAAGATCTGTGCCTGAATTTAATATATAACTACGATAAAATATATCTTCTTGTAAAGCTGTACGTTGTCTTGTTTGTATATTATCCACAAAATTAGTTTTATATACTGTTAATTGACCTTTAACTTCAGGTGTCGATATATTTCCACCCAATTTACTATGTTTATTATCAAAATAAAATAAATTACCTATAGCACTACCAGGAGTTACACTATCGGCATTTTTAGGTACTACAATTGTAACAGTTGCACCTGCTGTTCCTATTGTTCCACTGCTAGTTACGCCAGTAGTATAAGCTGCACCTCCTCCGAAAATACCATCATTTGTTGTTGAAAAACTAAGATTATGGTTTAATAGAGTAGGACTAGAAACGTTAAATATGTAAGTATATCCTTCGTAAAATGTAATTGTATTTCTAGCTCTAACTAAATGTGTGTAAGGCGTACCATCTTCTCCACCATCAATCTGAAATCTGCCTGCATCTCCAGTGACATACATTTTTGAACCATCATTATTGAAAGTAATATTTTTTGGATTTATATTATTTGATCTTATATTAAAAGTAGCATTGGTAGGTTGTATGCTAACTAAATTAAAACCTGTATTTAGAGGATATTCTAAAATTGTATTTGCACTATTATTAATAGCAAATAATTTTGTTCCTGCACTATTAAAAGCTATACCATTAAAATTTGAAATTGAAGCCGAATGGTCGTATTCGGCTAAAAATGTTACAGTAGCAAGATCGAAAGGTGTAGTTATAGTGTAAGAAGTAGTTTTGTTTAGTTGGTCACCTGAAACATAAAAAACTGTACCAGCTGCATTAGATATTAAACTTTTTACTGCCGTATCCGTGCCTACAACTGATCTTTTTACAAAAGATGCAGTTGAAATACTAAAAGCAACTGACAACGTATATTGCAAAAGTTGTGGACCAGTTATACCTTGGTCATAATGTCCTTTTGAACCTAGAACAATCATTGTTGTACCATCAGCATTAAAAATTAAATCTCTTGGCTCATCTTCTTTTGTGTATGTAGAAAATGTTGACGTGTAAACAGCGGTCGATATATCGTATGCTACTGAACAGTTATATTGATTAATTCTACTATTTGCAGTATCACAAACATAAAAACGAGTGCCTGTAGCATTCCATTTTATTCCTGAAATACTTATATCTGCTGGTGTTTGTTTATTTGACGAATTAAATGCTAACTCGCCGCTTTGATTTAAAGAAATAGAATCTGTAAAAGTTGCTGTTGCAGTAGAATACGGAGTAGATAAAGCAAATTCAAATACGCTATCGTTACCAGAAACTCTTGTAAGAGTTTTAAAAACAGTTTTTACTTCTGATGAAAATAAAAATCCAAAGAAATCATCTTTTTCTTTTGGACTTAATATAAAATCTATATAATTGCTCATTTTTCCTATTATTTATTAATCGTTATTTGCTATTTTCCAACCAAAGTTTGCACCGCTGTAAACTAAACTAAATCCTGCATTTTTAGTTGTTACATCCATATCTTCATTTAGATTCATAATTTTTAAACCATTTCTTTTTACTACTAATTTGTTCGTGTCAAAAGTACCTTTTTGATCTAAAAAATATATACTATCACCTAATGCAGGAGAACTAGGTAAATTTATAAAACATTGTGCTGTTGTAGTGTCTATTAAAAATCTATCATTGTTTGCTGATGAAAAATTAGTTGAGCCATCTCCTATTCTCGTAACAAATGGATTACCACCACCTAAACCTGTCCATACCGTACCATTATATCCTTCAAAAGTTGTTGTATCAGTATTAAATCTAAGTCCACCTGTAAACAAATAAATACCAGTAGGTCTTTGAGCCGTATTACCTGTCGGAGGAACCCATATACCTGTTCCAGCATTATCTCTTGTTAAATATCCTAACATAGCATATTCTGTAGGTATAGCAGTGTTACTATTTCCAGCTAATGTTTCGTCTGTTGAAAATTCGTTAATTGTGGCACCCAATTGAGCACCAATAGAACCAAGTTGTAATTCAGATAATCCTGAAAGGTCAAAAGCGTCAGCATTTAAAGTTGCAATACCAGTTGCCTGTTGAATACGGAATAAATCTCCTACTCTAAAATCTCCATCTTGGTCTGTAGAAACAAAGTAAACACGGCCTCCGTTTATTTCATCTACTTCATCCGTTTGATCGGCAGGTTGTGTAGGAATTCCTGGATAATTTGTTGTAATTATATCGCCTGTACCTACATTTAAAAAATCGTGACCTGTTAATCGGACGTTAGAGTATTTTTCTGTAACTAAAATCGTACTGTTTTCAGTTATTGGTCCGTTTACTTGTGTAACACTGTCTGTTAAACGTATTGTAGCTGTACCTTGAGCATTATTTTCTTCTGTTATAGCATTTACACGGTAAAATGTTGCGTTACCTGTAAATTTAACGTTTGATCCTATTCTTATTATATTAGGAGCATTTAAAGCAGTTGTTCCAGATTTTACTGCTATTAAAGGACCTATTTGACCTATTTGAGCAGTTAGTGAACCTGGAGTTTGATCTCCAAAAGTAGCATTTAAAGTAACCTGAAATGTTGAACCATTTTCTTTTGTAATAGTAACAATTTCACCTTTTCTAAAGTTTCCTGATCTATTTCTAATATGTAAATTATTTAAAGAAAGGTTATATCTAAAAAGTACAGCAGTAGCACCTGATATAGTACCTGTGACCGTAGCTGTACCAGAACCTTGTGTAGAAATTGAATTTGAAATATCTGTAGCTGTAGCGGGTGATATAAAAGCATCTAAACCACTCGCATATCTTATCATATCACCTCGGCCTTGAATATTAATAGGTGTTTCATCAGCTAATTGTCCTTCAGCAACAGCACCATATTCTCCATAACAAGATGAACCGTTTAGACTTCTTATAAAACCACCCTCAGTACCATAATAAGATTTATTACAGTAATATGTAAAGCAAGAAACCATTTCTGCTCGGCCATTTCCGTGACACCATATACCAATACCATCGGAGTTAATTTGTGTAAAGTGTGTACCTAAAATTGATTTATTACTTGCAGCGTTTGTATGTAAAAGGCCATCTATTTTAATACCAACAGCATTACTGTTTATAGATGTCATATCTTGTAAATATGGCGATTGCGTTAAAATAGAACCCTCTGGATCTAATGATGCAACAATCGCTCCACCAAAACCTGTATTAGCGCTTAAGTGTGTTGAAGTACCTGTCATACCTCTTAAAGTCATTAATCGTAAATTTGTACCATCATTCATTAAGAACATATAAGAAGCATTGTTTGCTTCTAAAGAGGCAACTGTAATCGTTAAACTTCCTGAACCACCACAACCTATGGCTGCAACACTAATTATTGCCGTATTTCCTACAGCATAATTATATCCACCATGATAAACACCTACAGCAGAAACAACACCAGATGCAATTGTTATATTGACTACAAGACCGGCACCCACACCTGTTGATGTAGTAGGATGTTTATATTTGTAAGTTCCTGCATTAGCACCTGAAACTGTAGATGAAGTTGTAATTGTAGCAATTGTGCTTGAGTTACCTACTGCAGGTCTTACTTCAACTGCTCTTAATGCTTCACCTCTTACAGATACTCCAGCAGGAACAACTAAAGGTAATTGTTCTCTATATGAACCACCTTTTACCCATAATACATCTCCGAATCCTATACTACCTACTGTTAAAATTAAGTCTGTAGCGCCACCTAAATAAGATGCACCTGTTAATGTAACTGTATCGCCGACTGCATAATTTTTACCGCCATCAATTATTACTATATTGCCAAGAGTAATAGCAGATGAACCATCTTTTGTAACACGAACTATTATTCCTGTTCCTGAACCTGATGTTGATGTAATATTAATTGTATATACACCTGCTGCCCCTCCTGTACCTCCTGTAAATGATGAAAAATCTAAAACATCATTTTTATTTGCGGCCGCAAGAGCTGCTTTAATTGTTTTAAAAGGTAAAGTTTTTGAACCTGGATTATTGTCGTGTCCACTATTTGAAACATATAATACATTTTTACCACCTTCATCATAACGCCATTCAGGTATTGTACCATTTGAAGTTAAAATAGCGCCTGCAGGTCCTAAATCTAATCGTGCAGGAGCACCTGAAGCGTTTGTAAAAATCATATCGCCAGCTTCAGACATTACGTTGCCTTCATCTCCGACTGCAACTGTTTCCCAAACTGTAACGTCTGTGCCTGGTGTTATACCGGACTGTCTATCTTTTTTCTGTACGTATGAAGTTCCTACATATCTTACAACTTCACCGATTAAATATATTGTGCCTGAAGAATAAGCACCTTTAAATATTAATCCTGTACTTACTAAATTCCAATAAGTTGAGTTTACTGCACCTGTTGCTTGTACAGCAGGATATTGATTCGAATGATTTGATTTAGAAACGTATGAATTACCTCCATAATTAACTACATCTCCTGTTTTATATGCAGTGCCGTAAGAAAATGTTCCAGTAGGGTTATAACCTGTTGTTACAACGTCCCAATATGCGTTATCTGTAGGAGTGTTGCCAGCAGGCGTTTCTTGTATTGCAACATAAGTATATCCACCATAAGTTACAATATCACCTGTTTGGTAATTTGTAGAAGAATTATAACTATCTTCCCATTGTAAACCTTCTGAATAAGAATTAAATTTTGTTTCGTCAAAAGATGAAGCACTTGCTGATGAAGTATGAGCAGTAATACAAATGTATAAACTAGCACCATATTTAACTACATCATTAACTTTATAATATGTGCTTGTAGCATATGCACCTTTATAATCTGTTGCATCAAGGTATAATTCAAAATTAGCTGTATTTAATATTGCTACACCACTTACAGCTGCAGCTGATGTGTGTTGTGTCGTACAACGATATTGTCTTGCACCGTATCTTACAATGTCATTTAATTTGTAGTGTGTAGATGCTGCATAAGCGCCTTTAAAGAAAAGAGATTCAGCATGTAGTGACCATCTAGCAGCAGATAAATCTGTATAAAATCCTGGACTTGTAGATTGTGATGTATGATTTGAAATACAAACGTAAGTATTACCTCCGTATTTTGCTATGTCATCAATAACATATGCCGTTGAGGCACTCCAATCACCTCTCCATTTAAATTTAAGTCTACCTAGTTGAAAATCTGCCATAATTGCAATTTATTTTATCCTATATTTATAAAGATTTTTTAGTTTAAGTGCTCCATGAAGTAGAATTAACTGTAGATGTAGATTCAAAGGTTTCAAAATTATCACTCGCTAATGGTGTTCTAGCCACAGGTTTATTTTCTCTTTTTACCATTATACCCTCATTGTTTATAAAGTAATTTGCATAAAAATCATAAGTAAATTGTTGATATTTGTCGCTGTCATTATTAAAATATCTTTTTTTAATTTGAGAAACCACTATAGGAATTCCGTTACCTGGTGCTAAAGAAAACGTAAGTGTTGTGCCAGATATAGTATAATCAGTAAAAGGCACCATTTCAATATTATTTACAAAAACACCTATCATAGAAATAGTTAAACCAGCACTATTTAATGAATAACTGAATGTACTTCCATCACCTGTAAAATTTTGTGGATTAAAATACTCTTTTCTTTCTAACGTATAATTTGTTTCGTCTATTGGCACTTGATCAGATTTACCCTCTTCAAAATATTTTGAAAGAATTATTAATTCGTTACTTTTTTGTTTATCAATAGATGTTAAATACAACATTCCATCAGTCGTTCTTCTTAAAGCATTAAAATTTTTTAATTTTGGTGTTGTTATAGAGGAAATAGGTAGAAGATAAGACATTATGAAATCTCCAATATACTAGCAAATGCTTCAACTTGAGGCAAAGATGAATCAACATTTACTTCTGCCACAATTCTAATAATATCGTTTGCTTCTAAATTAACCGGCTTATCCAAAACCAAAGTGTTATTTGTTTCTATTTCTAAAGATTTTCCTATATGATAAAAAGTTGTACCACCATCTGTTGTAACTTTTACATCTACGTTTGCAATATTAGTATCACTTTTATTTGAAATATATAAAGCGTGAATAACTGCTACAGTTGACGATGGACAAGTGTAAAAATTTGCACTTGCGTTATCAGAAGTAACGATTGTCATACCTGCATTTTTAAATGAACTAGCCATTTTTTAAATTATCCTCCGAAAACTATAGAATATGCTAAAGCATCTCCGTCCATAGCCAATGTTCCACTTTGATTTGGTAACGTAATGGTTCTATCACCTGTAGGTTCTGCTACTGTTAATGTTGTTTCAAAAGCGTTTTCAATTAAACCTTCAAATATTAAATTTGAACCATTTAATACAAGATTGTTTGTTGTTACGTTACCTGCACTTGTGGCGCCTTGTAATGTTATAGAACCGGCACCACCTAATTCTTTTATGGTGCCATCTGTAGCTTTTGTATAAAGTTTACCATCAGGTATATTAATCGCCAATTCCCCTACTTCTAAATTACCTGCTACAGGTACGGATAAGGGGACTGATGAACGTTTTGGTTTAATTATAGTTGTCATAATTTAACTATTTTCTCAAAACGTTTTTTATTTTGTCTATAAATTTATAATTAACTTTTTCGTCTTTTTTACCAATACTGTATCCAATTAAAAATGAACCAGCCATTACTGTTAATATTGCAATTATATGCCAAGCTAGAAATGCCATTAATATGTTCCTCCGTCTATTGTTGTTATAGCTACAGAACCGCTTGTAACTAAAAAGTTTGCTGTAGGAAAGAAAGCTACACCAGCATTTGAAGCTGTTGCTAATTCTCCTACAATGTTAATTGTGTTACCTGAAATTGTAGTATCAATACCTTCTCCAGCATTTATTTTTAAAGTTTGATTTAAATTAATTTGTGCAACTGTAGAAGTTTCATCTGATATAAAAAAGAAAGGTGATGCTAATTTAGATGTAGCGATAGAACCTGCTAACATAGCATTTGTTATACCTAAAGCTTTTACGTTCAATTGATCAGCAACAATTTCAATTGAACTATTATCAACCATTACATCTAGTTGATTACCAGTTTTTGTTAAAGCAGCACCTGCTGTAATTTGACCTGCACCTGAAAACTGGCCAACTGTAAGTGAAGTTGAACCAATTGTAGGCGTTCCTTCGTGTGTGAATACATAACCATTATCTGCGTTTGCTGTACCTTCTTCTACAAATACGAAAACACCACCTGTTAATTCCGAAGATACATTGGCGTCAATGGTTCTTGTTAATATAAACCCAGTACTGTTATCACCTGTAGCTGTTACTTCATAGATACCGTTGTAAGCATTAAAACCACCTGCACTTGGTTCGTCTTTTACTAATACTCTATCACTTACTGATAGTGTTACACCATCAAGAACTAATGCTGAAAATGGAGCTGTTTTAGTTATTGTTGCACCTACGCCTGAAGTACCATTATTGTAAGTATATGTTCCTAAAGAAGTTGTAGTTGCAGCTCTTACCGAATTTTTTACATCTAGCCCTTGTGATACTGAGTCAACATATTCTTTTGTTGCAAGTGATGTTGTACCAAATCCTGCACGGTCTTTATATCCTGCTGGAACTGTAACTGTACCTGTGCCGTGTGGTGATAAAGCTATATCTTTATTCGCTGACGTTGTTGATACTGTTTGGCCATTTATTGTAATGTCATCTACGACTAATGATGTAATACCTGAAAGGTCAGTAGTTGCCGCAGCACCTAATGTAATTGTTTGAGCACCTATAAAAACTGATGGATTTGCTATCTTAACATTTGTAACAGCAGCATCTGTTAATTGTGTTGTGCCAATAGATTGATTAATTATATTAAAAGATACTTTATTATTTGATACAGTAGTATTAATTTGAGAATTACCTTCAAAATCTAAAGTTTCGTTTGTATTAAAAGTATCTGAACCTGTGTCGCCAGTAATTGTAAAATTGGAATAGACAGTTTCAAAAGCTAAGTTTCCTGAACCGTCAGTTTTTAAAAATTGGCCTGGTGTACCTGTTACTAAAGGTAAAGTTAATGTATAAGAACCTGCAAGTGCGTTAGGCGATTTTATAGTAATAGATTCAGAACCATTACTTGTTCCTTCGTTAAATTTAATTCCGCCGCCAGTAGATGAACTATTTCCTACAATTAATTCATCAATAGCTTTATTAGCATCTACGAGAATACCTGATGTAGCAGTTAAAGTACCAGGAACGTGATCTATTAAAGCAGTAAAATATTTACCACCAATTACGTGATTTATTGTTGCATCACCATTACCATCAATAGGTCCAACCCCTATATAAAGTCTATCACCACCGTTTGATTGTAAACCATTAACATAAGAATATGAAAACTCTCCAACTTTAACCGGCGAGGCGGGCGAAGGATTTACCGAGGATGTTTTTATCTTAATTATAGTTGCCATTTATTAATATTCTCCGCCGTTTAACGTTAAATTTCCTGTTGTCGTAATAATGTTATTTCTTGTAACAAATTTTTGATCACTTGATCTATATTGTAAAAGAGCACCATCATTCAATCCTTCAGTAGTTGTATCTACGTCGCCTAATAATTTTAATTGTAAATTATTGTTTTGTATCTGCAAAGATGCTGGTATTGTAACAGATACTTTTTGAGGTCCTGTTGACGTAGGTGAACTGATTCTAGCAGTTGTGCCTGAAATTGGATTAATTGTAGCTGTTATGTCAACCATTACTTGCCTTTTTACTATATTTATATTAATTTTAACTTATAATATTGAATAATTAAGTGGTAACTTCAGGTCGAACTGTTATAATGCCTTCAAGAGCTCTTGTTACAACGTTAGTAGCAGATACTATTTCTAAATCATACACATATCTTTCTGCATCTAAAGATGCAGTTTGATCAGCGGTTAAAGATAATGTTATAACTCCAGATGAAGGATTGTTAGATATTGTAGCTGTAATTGTTGTCCTAGAACGTGTTGAAGAATATCCTTTTGCCATTTTAGCTCTAGCAGTATATCCTGTAAGATCAAAAACATTACCAGCTATACCTTTTATAGTAACGTCAGATGTAAATGTTGCTCCTTGATCAATAGATAAATTTGCTACAGCTGCCATTTATTTTGTTTCTTTGTTGTCTTTTTGTTCTATTCCTAACTCATCTATAATTTTATTGTTATAGTATTCAGTTAGCACGTCTATTTTCTCAATTTCTATGAGTAATCTTGTTTTATTAGCTTGTATTTCTTGTCTTGCTATGATGTAATTCTTCAATTTATCACTGAACTTGGTTTCATCATATTCTTTACCATTTATTGTAATCGCCATATTCACTCCTTTATGTTATTATTTATACTAGATATAAATACATATATGAGTTTAGATAATGAAAAAAAAGTAATTGATGCTATTAGACAATGCCAACGTAATTGGGACCTTACTAAAAAAATACCTCAGGAGCATATAGATCATTGGATTTATATAGCTACTCACTCACCATCTAAACAAGATGAAGCTTATTATAATTTATATGTTATTACAAATCCAGAAAAGATTAAATTATTATTAGATCATACTTGGGGTCATACTTTTGAAATTGCACCAGGAAATTATAAAGCATTTACAAGACAACCACAAATGGGAGCAAATGCATATTTTTTATTTGGATTAAAAAACTTAAAACAAATGACTAGAGAAACTAAAGAACAATATCCTGATGGTAAGTTATTTAAACCTGAAGATCCACGAAGAATGAAAAATCAGTACGTTTCTTTAGGCATAGCTGTTGGACTAATTGCACAATCCGCAGCACGTTTAGGTTATAAAACAGGATTTAATACAAATCATTGTGATCAAAATATTTGGAAAAAAGAATTAGAAATTCCTGAAGATGAACAAATTTATACAGGCATCGGTATAGGTTTTTCACAAGAAGGCCGTGCCAGAAACGAAACTGATGAAACAGAATATATGATTTCAGATGTTATTACTGCAAAAAATAAAAGATATAATCATAATGACCCATATGTTACAATAGAT
>SXGQ01661808.1_pt1 | contig 17267 bp, 14 predicted proteins | sample 3178371 | NCBI WGS metagenome assembly SXGQ01 (sample SAMN11356859, study PRJNA531348) | freshwater metagenome | isolation source: freshwater sample F1-20 | place: China: Fuxian Lake, Yuxi | collected 2017-12-25 | reverse complement strand
CCAAAGGCGCTGGAGTCCATCGTGCCACCGGCGATCATCGTTCCAAAGAACTGCGCACCGATCCACTGTACCAGATAGAAAATAGATAAGGCCACCGTGGCTACTAAAATTATTTGGCGGAAGCGTTGGGTGACGGGAATGATCCGAAAGCGGTAGACGAGGAACATGAGTCCGGCTACCAGCAACGTCAGCACCACGGCTTGCATGGGCAAGCCCGGGTAGACTTCATTGAGGTAGGCTGTAATGGCACCCAGAAACAATCCTTCGAGTACAGCATAACCGGGGGCTAATACCGGCGACCACGACATTTTGAACATCATGATCAGGGCCATGACTAATCCTCCTATTACGCCCACCATCATGAATGTGGAGGGGTTTGATCCTTTCTGAAATTGGTCCCAAGCGAATAGCGTTGAGGCGATCAACAATGCCATCAGGATGCCAAACTTGTTCAGCGTGCCGTTGAGTGTCATGGCGTCTCCGGCGTGTTCGGCGGAGAGGGAGCGTTCAAAGGTTTTTTCTTTTAGCGTGGGATTGCTGGAGTCGAATAGTGCCATATCGATAATTTATAATAAGAAAGGTAGGAAATTATCAGTATTTCCAACGCACAAAGGCCTCCATGGCCGCGTAGTGGGTCAGTCCCAGGTCGGCATAGAGTTTGGCCGTGTGGGCATTTCTTTCCTCGGCCCGCTGCCAGAATTCCCGGGCATCGGTACCCTGGAAGGGAACCATGTCCTTTTGGGATTGGTGGATGAAAATTCCGTGGCGTTTGCGAAGCACCTGGTCAGGACTCATCGGAATGGCCATTTCGATCTCATCGATGCTCCATTCTTCCCAAGCTCCTTTGTAGAGCCAAAGCCAGCAGTCTTCGATCCAGTCGGCTCCTTCTGCCTTGAGTTGTTTCAGGGCCTCCAGTACGGCTTGAAAACAAACGATGTGTGTGCCATGCGGGTCGGCAAAATCGCCGGCGCAGTACACTTGTTGGGGGCGGATCTTTTGCAGTAATGCTTTGGTAGCCAGAATATCTTTTTTGCCCAACGGTTTTTTCTCGATGGTGCCGGTCTCGTAGAAGGGAAGGTCCATGAAATGAATGTTCGCTTCCGGGATCCCGACGAAGCGACAAGTGGCCTTGGCTTCTCCTCGGCGGATCAGGCCTTTGATGGACCGGATGGTCTTGGTATCGGTCTGATTCGATTTTTTTCGGGAGAGGAAGCGGTGCGACTCAAGCAGGATCTCTCTAGATCTTTTATTGTTGATACCGGCGATCGTTTCAAAGCCCACGGCAAAATCGAGGTAACGCGTTACGAATTCATCCGTGACGGCGATGTTGCCGCTGGTTTGGTAGGCAACGTGCACGTCGTGTCCCTGATCGTGCAGCCGCTGAAACGTACCCCCCATGCTGATGATGTCGTCATCGGGGTGCGGAGAAAAGAGCAGGATGCGTTTGGGGAAGGGCTCGGACCGCTCGGGGTGTCCGGGCAAGATGGCGTTGGGCTTGCCACCCGGCCAACCGGTGATGGAGTCGCGCAGTAAATAATAGACCTGCAGATTCACTTCGTAGGCATCGCCTTTCTCAACGAGCAGATCGCCCAATCCGTTTTCGTTGTAATCGCTGCTGGTCAAACTGAGCACCGGTTTTTGCAGCGTGAGAGCCATGTTAACCACCGCCTTTTTCATCATGGCCGGTGACCATTCGCAATCTCCGGTAAGCCAGGGTGATTTGAACCGGGTCAGCTCAGCCGCCGCGGCTTCGTCGATGACGAACGTGACATCGTCGTGGTTTTGAAGCAAGGAGGCCGGCACCTGTTCGGTATCATCCTCCTCTACCGCTTTTTTGATGACCGGGGCTTTGGGGCCTCCCCAGGCCATCAATAAGATGCGTTTGGATTTGAGAATGGTATCGATTCCCATGGTAATGGCCAATCGGGGTACCTGGGAGATGTTCGAAAATTCATAGGCATTGGCCAGTCGGGTAGAGTGATCCAGATTCACCAATCGGGTCTTGCTGTAAATGCCGGATCCGGGCTCGTTGAATCCAATGTGGCCATTCATGCCCATGCCCAGGATCTGCAGATCGATGCCACCCGCTGCCTGTATCTTTTTTTCGTATTGGCGACAATACTCTTTCATGCTGTCCTTCGAAACTTCGCCCGACGGAATGTGGATGTTTGCCGGTTTGATGTCGATATGATCGAAGAGATGACTGTGCATGAACCGATGGTAGCTCTGCAGGGCTGTCGGCTCCATCGGATAGTACTCATCCAGATTGAACGTGATCACATTCTTGAAGCTGAGCTTTTCTTCTTGATGAAGACGCACCAGCTCGGCGTACAATGATTTGGGAGTAGAGCCGGTGGCCAGTCCCAAGACCACCGATTTTTTTTCTTTTTGTCTTTGACGGATCAGTTCAGCGATCTGACGAGCCACCCAGAGGGAGCCATCCGATTGATTGGGAACGATTTTAACGGGAATTCTTTCTAAGCTGTCGGTCAACTTGGCGTGTTCAGGCATCCTGAATAAGTTGAATAACAAATATACTCATCTTTTCCCAATTCATCCTTCACCCTTCATCCTTCATCCTTCACCCTTCATCCTACTCTACTTCTATTTCATCTACAAACAACCAAGCCTTATTGCCCGCGCCGGCATGACCCGGGGGTATAGTGCCCAGGTTCCGGACCTGCACACGTACATAACGGGCGTTCGTAGAGGGAATACGGAAGATCAACTTATCGATCCGTTTATTCGCATCCAACAGAATCTCAGGGGTTGTATCAATCGTTCGAAAATCAATTCCGTTCTCACTGATCTCTACATTGGCGCCGGCAGGCGGGTAGATCCAGCTGGTTTTCTGCTCAAAGCTGTGAATCGTTATTTTATGGGTTGGTTGGGAGGTGCCCAGGTCGATGGTGGCGATGCAATCGGTACCGCTGAATCCCAGAAATTCCCTGCTGCGGGCCAATCCTTTTTCATTCTGTACACCGTTGACAAGTGTAAAGGCACCGTCTCCGCTATACTGTTTGGCCGGTGGGAGGGCCAGCGTTATATTTTTTCCAGTTGCCTTGTTGAGATGAAATGATTGATATACGACCATATTTAGTCCTCCAACGGTAGAGGAGGCGGATGCCCGGGTATTGAAGGTGATGGGTTGCGGTCCTTTGTAGGGCCAGATCGTATCCCAGTTGTTATAGTTGATGTAGATGGGCTCCTTGGATCTACTCTCCAGTTTCCAAAGCACTCCTTTTTGGTCGGGGGTGGGGAGCACGGTGGAGCGGAGGTCGAATAGCCCGGGGCAATAACCGATGTTCATGGCCTCGTATCGTTTGAGTTGGGGCATCAGTCTCTTTTCAAAGAAGTCCCACGCCTGAAAGCGTTTGGGGGTCCACAGTATCTCACTGAGCGCCGCGATCCGGGGGAAGATCATGTACTCGATCTTTTTGGTGTTGGTCATGTATTCGGTCCACACATTGGCCTGTGCCCCCAGGATGTATTTCTGCTGGTCGGCCGTCAATTCCTTCGAGAGCGGATCATAGGCATACACTTTTTCGATCGGGTTATAACCCCCGATGAAAACGGAGTCCTCGTTCTCGCGCTGTCCGTTGTCGAAATAAAGCGGACTGCCCGGGGTCATGATCACGTTGTGCTTTTGCTTGGCAGCCTCGATGCCGCCGGATTCACCCCGCCAGCTCATCACCACGGCATTGGGGGCCAATCCGCCTTCCAGGATCTCATCCCAGCCGATCATGATCTTACCTTTTCCGTTGAGGTATTTTTCGATGCGTTGCACGAAATAGCTCTGCAGTTCATGCTCGTCCCGCAGTTGAAAATCGACGCGACGTTGCTGGCAACGCGGACATTTTTTCCAATGCGTTTTCGGACACTCATCCCCACCGATATGAAAATAAATGGACGGAAACAGCGTGGCAACTTCATCAATGACATCTTGCAAAAAAATAAAAGTAGAATCATTGCCGGCACAGAGCACGTCATCAAAGACGCCCCAGGTTTCCTGTACGATCTTGATGCGACCGTTTTTCATCTCCTCCTGGCTTCTGTTGGATAGCGGGCTGGGGGGGACAGGCGTTGGTAATTTCGGAAAGCAGCTGAGTGATGGATACGCGGCAATCGCGGCACTGCTGTGTCCGGGCATCTCGATCTCTGGGATGATCTCAATGTACCGGGAGCTGGCGTATCGCACGACCTCCCGAATCTCTTCTTGGGTATAGAATCCGCCGTAGTATTCGTTGGTGTTCGAGGTGCCCGGATATCTCCCCACGATCGTACCATTTCGCCAAGCACCCACTCGGGTGAGTTCCGGATATTTTTTTATTTCAATGCGCCAGCCTTGGTCCTCGGTCAGGTGCCAATGAAACGTATTGATCTTGTGATAGGCCAGCCAGTCGATGTATTGCTTGATGAATGTTACGGGAAAGAAATGTCGTCCCACATCCAGGTGCATACCCCGGTACGCGAAGCGGGGTTTGTCGGTAATGGTCACGTACGGGATCTGGTAGGGGCTATTGGCTTTTTTCTCTATCAGTTGTAACAGGGTCTGAATCCCGTTAAAGACCAGTTGCGGATTGTTTCCCTGTAATTGGATGCCCTGGGCATTGACTTGCAATCGGTAGAAATAATCGGCCGGGGTATTGGGCTGCGGGCCGATCAGTCCCACCACCACCGTCGTGGCCGGCTCCGTGGCATTGGCCAGTTGAACACCATATTGCTGGCGGAGTTGCTGGGACAGATAGGGGATAATGAATCCCCTGTCTACTTTTGGTAAGGCCACCTGCAACCGGATCTTTTTAGGCATCGCTAACGTGCCTTCCTGAACGAAAACCTGGCTGGGGTAGGGGATCAGATTCAACACCGGCAGGTCTTTTACTTGGATACTGTCGGGGTTTCTATAGCCGCCCGAATTATTTCGGTTAGTACCGTTGGTGGAGAAAGTATTGTTATTGAATCCACCTGATGGATTTTTTCCTGCGGGATTGTTTTTGTCTGAGCGGGTTGGCACCAAACTTGGTTGTGCGCACAACGCGGCGGTCGATAAACCGAAAAGTAGTAGCAAAGTAAATTTCATTCCGATGATGTTGGAACGATAAATGTACGAATAAAGGAGGAGGGTATTCAGTCGGCCAGCACCCCGAATTTACCGGTGTTGAAATCTTGGATGGCCTGCTCGATCTCGCTCCATTGATTCATCAAAAATGGTCCATAAGCCGCAATCGGTTCATGGATGGGTTCGCCGGACAGTGCGAGGATCACCACCTCTGTTGTTGCCCGCACCTGAATAGTGTCTCCGTCGTGCTGAAAGAGCACGAAATGATCCGGCTCGATGGCGGTGCCATTAATTTCAGCAGTGCCTTCAATCATCAGAAACGCCGTATTGTGCGACGCGGGGAAATCCAGTTGAAGCACTGCTCCCGCTTGTAATTTCAGGTTGTACATTTCGATGGGGGTGAACGTCCGGGCGGGCCCGGCTACACCCTTACAATTACCGGCAATGACCTCCACGATTCCATTTTGATCGGGCAGGGTGTATCGCCCCATCATTGAATGCGTGATCTCCTGGTAAGCGGGTGGGTCCATTTTATGTTTGGCCGGAAGATTCACCCAGAGCTGCACCATTTGAAAAGGTCCGCCTTGTTTACTGAACGATTCCTCGTGATATTCTTTGTGCAATAATCCCGATGCGGCCGTCATCCACTGCACCTCTCCTTCGCCAATCACCCCGTGATGGCCCGCCGAATCATGATGTGCGATGCGTCCCTTATACGCGATGGTCACCGTTTCAAATCCCCGGTGTGGGTGTACCCCTACGCCACGAGGCGTATCTGTGGGCGGAAACTCGACCAACGAGTTATAGTCCAGCATGAAAAACGGGCTCATGCGCTGCTTGCCCAATCGTCCGTCACCCGGCAAGAATGAGTGCACTCGAAATCCGTCGCCGACCATGTGCGGCGCCGGGGGTGCCAATACCTTTTCAATCGTTTTGATAGCCATATAGAGGTGTAAAGTTATTTACTGATGTTTGAACATCAAAATAGATCTACAGGCAAATTGGGAGCCATTCAAATTACTTACTGTACATTCGAACACAAGCCATAAACATGTTGAACAGAAGAAAGTTTATCTCGGGATCGGCATTGGGATCCGTCGGTTTGTTGATGGGCAAAGAACTGCGGTCAGCTCCGCGGTTGGCTGCTCCAGACCTCCCGTTGGTCGTATCTACCTGGGATGTGGGCATGGACGCAAACCGAGCCGCTTGGGATGTGCTTAGCCAGGGGGGCCGGGCCTTGGATGCGGTGGAGCAGGGCGTTCGCGTGACGGAAGATTCCTTGAATTGTTGTGTGGGCTTGGGGGGCAATCCGGATCGCGACGGATTCGTGACCCTCGATGCCTGTATCATGGATGAGCAAGGCAACTGTGGTAGTGTGGCTTTTTTGGAGCGGATCAAACATCCGGTTTCCGTAGCCCGACGCGTGATGGAAAAAACTCCTCATGTGATGCTAGTCGGCAGTGGAGCCCAGCAATTTGCCCTTGCTGAGGGATTTCCCCTGGAATCGGGCATCTTGTCGGAAGATGCCCAGCGGGCCTACCAGCAGTGGTTGGAAAAATCAAATTATACGCCACCTGAAAAGAACATCGAGAATAAAAAGCAACACGGACCGTTCGCGCCCACTCGATTGGCTAGCGGCGAGTGGAATCACGATACCATTGGTATGCTGGCGTTGGATCAGAAGGGAAATCTGAGTGGCAGTTGTACCACCAGCGGGGCGGGATTCAAAATGCGGGGCCGGGTGGGCGATTCTCCGCTGATCGGTTCGGGATTATTTGTCGACAATGAAGTAGGGGCTTGTGTTGCCACCGGGCAGGGGGAAGAGATCATCCGCATCGCGGGTTCTCATCTGGTGGTTGAATTCATGCGCAGCGGTTTGAGTCCGGAGCAGTCTTGTAAAAAAGCGATCGAACGGTTGGTGCAATGTCGAAAGGATAAACTAGGGGACGTACAGGTTTGTTTTCTGGCGATCGATCGCTCCGGTGCCATCGGCAGTTTTGCGTTGCGACCGGGCTTCACGTATGCGGTGCGTGCGCGTCACGAAGAAAAAATCTATAAGTCTGCCAGCTGGTTCGGTAACTAATGGATATGTCCGCCCTGCAAGCCAACGCTCATTTTCTCATCTCCCTGACTTTTTCTTCTTCGATATTCGGATTGAGATAATCCTTCTCGCCTGAAAAATTTGGATGACGGAATTGCATCTGGCTTTCTCTCCAGCCTCGCAAGGAGGTGTGAAACTCCCGGCAGCCGGTTTTTTCCCGGAGGGATTGTATGTTGTCTGGTCGGACTCCGCTTCCCGGCATAATGATGATCCTCCCGTTGGCTTGTTGTTGCAATTGGGTAATGCAGTCGATTCCCTCTGGGGCGGTCAGATGTTGCCCGGAAGTCAGGATGCGGTCCACTCCAATCTCAATCAATTCCTCCAGTGCCTGAAAAGGATCCAGGCAGCGATCGAAGGCCCGGTGAAAGGTACACTCCATCGGATAGGCGTGTTCGCGAAGCCGGGCGGTTCGTTCTATATCGATGCGTCCGTCACGCAGCAACAAACCAATGACAACCCCTTCAAATCTCAGAGTGCGGGCCAATTCCACTTCCAGTTGCATGGTGCGATATTCATCGGCTGTGTACAGGAAGTCGCCGCCACGGGGACGAATGATCGGGAAAATCGGAACCGGGAAGGTTTCTCGGCAAACCCGCATCGTGCCATAGGCAGGCGTGGTACCGCCCTCTCCTAAATTGGCACAAAGCTCGATCCGGTCAGCCCCCCCGTCAATGGCCTGACGAGTCGTTTCCAGATCGGCAGTCGCGATTTCAAGAATAAATTGAGGATCCTTCATATTGATTTACCACAAAACATTATTAACTAAGCACTCATCTTCTCATCCCCTCATCCCCTCATCCCCTCATCTTCTTCAAATAATTCAAGCTGGCAATCGCGGACTCCAACGGGCCGGCGCCGTAGTTTGCTTCTTGTTCTACGATGAGCTCTTTTAGTCCTTTTGCTTTTCCGGCTCGAAGGATCGATTGGAAATCAATATGTCCTGTTCCGATCACGACTGAATTTTTTCCTTCATCGGCCACGGGTTTTTTACTGCGGTCTTTGATGTGTGCCAGGCGAAACCGGTTGGGATATCGTTCGAACCACTCGATCGGGTCGGCTCCGGCGGCTACTACCCAGAAAATATCCATTTCAAAGTCGACGAGATTTCGGTCGGTGTACTCGATCAAGATCTGTTGCGGAATTTCTTTATCCAATTCCTTAAATGAGTAATCGTGGTTGTGGTAGCCGAACCGAAGTCCGTTTTTCTTGCAGATCCTTCCCATCTCGTTGAATCGTTCGGCTGTTTTTTTGAAATCGTCGATCGATTTTTGAGGACCCAGCCAGGGGCAGAGCACAAATTGCACACCCGCCTCGGCGGCTTCCGCCACTTTGACCTCAAACCGATCAAAGACATTGCAGTGAATGGAGGGCATGGAAAGACCGTTGCTCTTCAAAAATGCCGCGAATTCCTTGGGTGTTTTCCCCCAGTATACCCCATTGGGTCCCTCGAAACTCTCCAGGCTGCGATAACCGGCTTCCCCCAACTTGGCGATCAGGCCCCAAGGTTCTTTTCCGAGTATGTCTCGGAGCGACCAAAGCTGGATTCCGTATTTTCTTTCTTCGGCCAGGGTGAGCTGATCCATTGACCAGCCCGGTAGTGGTTTCAACAGCAAGCCGCCAACGCACCAGGCTGATTGACGGAGGAATTTTCGACGCGGATGGTTCATGGTTTTATGTTTACTCGGCCCAGGCCTTATCACCCTTCGCATACGGAAGGGCTCCGTCATACCGACCCGGTATCGGCAAATAGCGTAGCGTTTCGGTCATGCCGGTTTTAGAAGTAAAGAATCCCCAAAGGGTCAGTTGCTTCATCATCGTGTAATAGTGAACAGGTTTGTCTTTTTCTTTGGAAGCATTATATGTTTTAGCTTCTTTCTCCAGGCTCACCAACAGGTCGTGACGCTGCGTGGCGGTAGACTCCATGAATTTCTTCCCATTCATTTTTTCGCTGGCTTGCTCCAATGACCCCATTCCCGCTTTGAAAGCGTTTTGCTGTTCGGTGGTGTAGCAATCGCGGACCATCACTTCCATAAATTTACCAACCTCCGCAGCCTTGGCGCCGGGCGTATTGGTGGCAGGGATGATGGTTTCGCCGATCTCATTCAGCAATGCCAATTGCGCATTCGTGAATCCACCGGCTTTTCCATTGGGGGAGCAGCCCGATAAAAAGAAATCGGCACCCACCACGGCGGCACCGGTCAGGAGGGCTATTTGTTTGAGGTATTCTCTTCTATCCATGATGATGTGTTGATCGGTTGAATCAAAGGTTTCCTTTTTTGAGTTCGCTGACAGCATAATCGGCTGCCCGCGCGGTCATGGCCATGTACGTGAGGGAAGGATTGACGCAGGACGCACTGGTCATGCAAGCCCCATCGGTCACAAATACATTGGGCGCATCCCAGACCTGATTATTGCCATTCAGTACGGAGGTTTTGGGGTCTCGTCCCATCCGCGCGGTTCCCATTTCATGGATCCCCATGCCAAATTCATAACCATAGTCGTAGGTATTTACTTCTTTCACCCCTGCCGCACTCAGCATCTCTGCGGCATCGTTCATCATGTCTTGACGCATTTTCTTCTCGTTGTCCTTGATCTCTACGTCCATGTCCAGTACGGGTAATCCCCATTTATCTTTCATGTTACGGTTCAGCGAGATTTTGTTCTCGTGATAGGGGAGTACCTCTCCAAATCCCATGATGCCCATGCCCCAATTATCAGATGGTACGCTGAGGGATTCTTTTAGATCGGCCCCGATCGTGAACTCCGCTACCTGTGCACCCCGGCCCCGGCCGGCACCACCCTGATAGCCAAACCCACGAACATAATCCCGTTTATCATCGTACACGTTTCGGAAGCGGGGGATGTAGATGCCGGTAGGGCGGCGGCCATATTCGTATTTATCGGCAAATCCTTCGACGCGACCATTCGCGCCGCAACGGAAATGATGGTCCATCACATTATGTCCCAGTTCACCGCTGCTACTACCCAATCCTTCCGGCCAAATATCATTGGCCGAATTCATCAGGATCCAGGTGGAGTTGAAGGCAGAGGCGCAGAGAAAAATGATCTTGGCTTGAAAGGTGTAGGTCTTATTGTCCGTGGCATCGAGCACTTCTACGCCGGTTGTTTTCTTTGTGTTCTTATCATAGTTCACCTGTGTCACGATCGAAAAGGGACGAAGGGTGAGATTGCCGGTCTTCATCGCCGCCGGGAGGGTGGCAGACTGCGTACTGAAATAGGCGCCAAACGGGCAACCCCGCCAGCAACGGTTGCGGTACTGGCAATTCGTGCGGTCGTGGTGTGGTTGGGTGATGTTGGCACTTCGTCCGATGAACATGTGCCGTTGGCTCTTGTAATGCTTTTTGATCTTGGCGGCCACGTCTTTTTCAACGATGTTCATGTCCATGGCCGGCATGAAATCACCGTCTGGTAAAACATCCAGTCCCTCTAAACTCCCCTGTATGCCGGCAAACTTTTCGGCATAGCTGTACCAAGGGGCCATGTCTTCGTAGCGGATGGGCCAGTCTACCCCGATGCCCTCTTTGGCATTGGCTTCAAAATCCCATTTATTGAATCGGTAGCTCTGCCGGCCCCACATCAGGGATCGACCACCCACCTGATAGCCGCGAAACCAGGAGAAGGGTTTGGTTTCCGTATACGGTGATTCTTTGTCTTTCACCCAGAGGTCCAACACCGTTTCATTGAGCGGGTAATCTCTTTTGAGCACCGGGTACTGTTGGAGCATCTCTTGTGTTGGCATCAACCCGCGGTGCGGAAACTCCCAGGCATCCTTGTTGGCATTCACATAATCCTTGATGTGTTCGAGGTTGCGCCCCCGCTCCAGCAACAGCACTTTCATTCCTTTTTCGGTCAGCTCTTTTGCGGCCCAGCCTCCGCTGATTCCGGAGCCCACCACGATGGCGTCGTATTGTTGGGTTGACATTTCTGAAGAAGTTTGAAGAGTTTGAAAAGTTTGAAGAGTTTAAGTAGTTAGATATCGCAGATTTGGATGGCTTTTTTCAAGCTGGCGATCTTTTCGGTATTTGTTTTTTGTCGGGAGATGAATTCTTGTGCTACGTATCCTTGGTAGCCGGTTTCGTGAATGGCTCGCATGATGGCCGGGTAGAAAAGTTCCTGGCTTTCGTCGATCTCGTGGCGGCCCGGGACCCCTGCGGTGTGGTAATGTCCGAAATAAATATGGTTATCTCGGATGGTTCGGATCACATCGCCTTCGCTGATCTGCATATGATAGATGTCGTACAGCAATTTGAAATTTGGAGAGCCCAGTCGTTTACACAATTCCACGCCCCAGGCCGATCGGTCGGCCATGTAATCTTTGTGATCCACCTTGCTGTTAAAAAGTTCCAATTGGATGGTGATGCCGGCTTTCTCGGCGGTTGGCATGATGCGCTGCAATCCGGTGATGCAATTTTTCAGTCCGGTTTCCTCATCCATCCCGTTTCGGTTACCCGTGAAGCAAATCAGATTTTTATAGCCCGCCTTTTCGATCAGGGGGATCGCATCCAGGTAATCTTTCACCAGCCAATCGTGGTTTTCGAGACGGTTCCAGCCTTCGGTCAGGCTCACCTTGCCGGCCGTATAGCACATGGAACAATGGATCCCATTTTCTTGCAGTGTTTTGAATCCGCCGGGTGCGACCAGGTCGATCGCGGAGAAGCCGATCTGTTTGACGACCTGACAAAGCTCGGCCAGCGATAAAAAATCATAGGTCCAGGTGCATACTGAGTGACGAATGTTCCCCTTCAACCGCATTGGTGCATCGGGATCGATAAAACCCGTGGTGGCCGGCAGGGTGAGTCCGGCTGCACCGGCCAACATCGAACGAAGGGCTGTGCGACGACGCATCAGGCAACTAATTTTTTCTGGCTGTTACGGAATAAGGCTAAAAACAAAAGGGCCACGCCGGCGGCGAACAGACAGGGGAAGATCCAGATGGTCGACCAATCGTGTCCGCTTGCACCCATCTTATGTTTGTCGACATACAAACCCGCCAGATAAAATCCGATGTACATCCCAATGCCATAGGTGGCGAGGGTGATGAGTCCCTGCGCGGACGAACGCACCCGGGGACCAGCCACTTGGTCGGTATAGATCTGTCCCGTCACAAAAAAGAAATCGTAACAGATCCCGTGCAGGATGATCCCGCCATACAACATCCAGCTATTCGCACCTGCATCGCCATATGAAAAGAGCGCATAGCGAAGGATCCAGGCCAGCATGCCAAACAGGATCATTTGTTTGGTGCCGAATCGTGCAAAGAACCAGGGCATCACAAACAGGAACAAGGTCTCGGCAACTTGCCCCATCGTCATTTTGGCTGCGGCTTGTTGCATCCCCACTTCATTGAGGAATTGATTGGCCTGTCCGTAATAAAAGGCGAGGGGAATACAGATCAGGATCGACGCGATGAAAAAGATCAGGTAGTTGCGGTCGCGCAAAATACTGAGCGCGTCCAGTCCCAGTACCTCGGAAAGACTCACCGATTGGCCGGCCTTGGGCGGTGGCGTATCGGGCAAAAAGAAACTGTAGATGCCGAAAGCGGCCGCCACCACCGCTGCCACCCGAAAGGTGATCCCCAGCGAACCCGGGTTGGCTTCCCAGGCCATCCAGCCAATGATCAATCCCGATACGATCCAGCCGATCGTGCCCCACATCCGGATGCCGCTGAATTCTTTTTCAGCATCGGTCACTTGCCGAAGGGCAATCGCATTGACCAGGGCCAGCGTGGGCATGTAGAGGATCATGTAGATCAGGAGCGTGGTGTAAAAGGATCCGAAGGCCGATTCGGTCGACAGCCAAAACAGCAACCCCGCGCCCAACAGGTGCAGGACGCCCAGGATCTTTTGCGCTGAAAAAAAGCGATCGGCGATCATGCCAATGATGAACGGAGCCACGATGGCACCTAGACACTGCGTGCCATAGGCCAGGCCGGTTTGTTCTCCGCTGGCACCGATGGATCCTTTGGTGAGGTACGTGCCCATGGTCACGAACCAAATGCCCCAAACAAAGAAGTTCAGGAACATCATGACAAACAGTTGAATTCGGATGGATGTTTTCATAAGCGTGGTCGGGTAGTCGTGAAGGTGTGTATGCGACAATGTAGGAATTTTAGAAAAAACAATGTTTATTTGTTACCCACAACGGCCTTTCACCAACACCAGAATGCAAACTATGAATACGCGCAAGCTACGGATGGCCATGATCGGAGGCGGCAAGGACGCCTTCATTGGTGCGGTACACCGACTCGCCTTCCAAATGGACGGACAAATCGAACTAGTCGCCGGAGCCCTCAGCGTCAATCCCCAACTGGCCGTGGAATCGGGCCGGGAACTTTTTCTGGCGGCCGATCGCATCTATACCGACTATAAGGTGATGTTGGAACAGGAGGCGGCTAAGCCGGCTGATCAGCGAATTGATTTTGTCAGCATCGTTACGCCTAATTTTCTGCATTTCGAACCGGCCATGCTGGCAATGGATCATGGCTTTCACGTGGTCGTGGAAAAACCGATCACCTTCACACTCGAGCAAGCAAAGCAACTTCGGGATCAGGTACAGTCTACCGGCAAACTCCTCTTGCTCTGCCACACCTATACCGGCTATCCGATGGTCAAACAAGCCCGTCGACTGATCCAATCCGGTGCATTGGGAGTCGTGCGCAAAGTGTATGTGGAATATCCGCAAGGCTGGCTCAGTACCTATCTCGAGGGAACCAATCATGCCCAGGCGGCCTGGCGTACCGACCCTAAACGAAGCGGCAAGGCCGGTGCCATGGGCGATATCGGCACCCATGCTTTCAACCTGGCGGAATATGTCAGCGGCTTGCAGGTATCCCAAATCTGCGCCGACGTCAATACCAAAGTCGAGGGAAGACTGCTCGATGATGACGGAGCGGCGTTGCTAAAATTCAATAATGGGGCCAGCGGAGTTTTGATGGCGACACAGATCGCGGCCGGCGCCGAGAACAATATTAAGGTTCGGGTTTTTGGAGAGAAAGGCGGGTTGGAATGGCAACAAGAGGATGCTAACAGTTTGCTGGTGAAATGGCTCGATCGTCCGGCCGAGATCTACCGCGCCGGTACCGGGTACGCCGATCCCTTTGCCAAACACAATGCCCGTACGCCCGCCGGTCACCCCGAAGGATATCTCGAAGCCTTCGCCAACCTGTATCGGAATTTTTCCGCCACCCTACGTGCCCACATGAACGGAGAGGAACCCACACCCGAAATGCTGGATTTTCCCTCGGTGGAAGAGGGCGTTCGCGGGATGGCATTCATCGAACACGTGATCGCCTCCGGCACTTCGGAGAAAAAATGGATCGATTTCACCGTTTAAAAAATATTCTATGCGCACCATCAAAGGCCCGGCCATCTTTCTGGCGCAGTTTCTGGGCGACCAAGCGCCCTTCCACGACCTCGCCTCCATCTGTAATTGGGCGGCCTCGCTGGGATTCAAGGCCGTACAGATTCCAACCTGGGATGCGCGCTGCATGGATCTAAAAAAAGCTGCGGAAAGTAAAACGTATGCGGATGAAATCAACGGGATCGTTGCGGCAGCGGGGCTGGAGATCTCGGAGTTGTCGACCCACCTGCAGGGACAACTCGTGGCCGTTCACCCGGCCTATGATACCTTGTTCGACGGCTTTGCACCCGAGGCCCTGCGAGGAAATCCGAAAGCCCGCACCGAATGGGCCATCCAGCAAGTCAAGTACGGAGCCCAAGCCTCCCAAAACCTGGGCTTGACGGCGCATCCTACCTTCAGCGGATCGTTGCTCTGGCACACTTTTCATCCTTGGCCGCAACGGCCAGCCGGGTTGGTGGAGGAAGGATTCAAAGAACTGGCCCGTCGGTGGACGCCCATCCTGGATCATTTTGATGCTTGCGGCGTGGATGTTTGTTACGAGGTGCACCCGGGGGAAGATATTTTTGACGGCATCACCTATGAAATGTTTCTAGAAGCGGTGAACCAGCATCCGCGCGCCTGTTTGTTGTACGATCCGTCGCATTTTGTGTTGCAACAACTCGATTACATCGAATACATCGATCTGTATCACGAGCGCATCAAAGCCTTTCACGTGAAAGATGCCGAATTTCATCCCAGCGGACGGCAGGGGACGTTCGGCGGGTATCAGTCCTGGGCCAACCGAGCAGGACGTTACCGATCGCCCGGCGATGGTCAGGTCGACTTCAAGCGCATCTTCAGTAAACTGACTCAATACGGATTCGATGGCTGGGCCGTGATGGAGTGGGAGTGCTGCCTCAAACATCCGGAAGACGGTGCCCGGGAAGGTGCCGCCTTCATTCGGGATCAGATCATCCGCGTCACCGACAAAACCTTTGATGATTTTGCATCGAGTGGTACCGATCAGGCTTCCAATCGGAAATTACTGGGACTGGATTAGTATATTCGTATCACGAAGCGGCACCTATGAAAAAGACCTTCCGTTTGTTGATCCCCCTGTTATGGATGCTGATGGCTTGCGGTGATCCCGCGACACAACCGTCATCCTCGTCTCAGCCGGCCGATAAAACCCAGCATCCTGATTATGCCAAGGGCCTGGCCCTGGTCGCCCAAAGCGATTGCCTGACCTGCCATCAAGTGCAAGAGAAACGGATTGGTCCCTCTTACACCGAGATCGCCAAAAAATATGCAGGGGTCAATGATGCGATGGTCTCGGAGCTGGCCCAACGGATCATCAAGGGTGGATCGGGTGTTTGGGGAGAAATACCCATGACCGCCCATCCAACCCTCAGCCAACAGGATGCTGAGGGTATGGTACAGTACATTCTCCTGTTAAATTGATCTCTATGCAGTTCCGTTTGCCCATATTTTTCTTGTTTCTGGCTTTCCTCACCGGGGCGCCTGGTTCCTTGCAGGCGGCAGTTACGCGGCTAGATACCTTGCCGCCGAACCGGTTGACCCGCGAGGAGCGTAAGGAGGGTTGGGAATTGATGTTTGACGGACTCACCACCCGCGGCTGGCACAAGTACGGTGGTAAGGTGGTTGGAACCGCCTGGAAAGTAGCTGACGGAAGTTTGTATCTGGATACCGAGACCAAAGAGAATTGGCAGGTAAAGGGCGGCGGCGATATCATGTCCGACGACGCCTACGAAAATTTTCACCTGAAGTTGGAATGGAAGATCGCCCCCAACGGTAACAGCGGCATCATGATCTATGCCCAGGAAGACACGGCCAAGTATCGCTGGCCCTGGGAAACCGCTCCGGAGATGCAGGTGCTCGATAATCAGGGACACCCCGATGCCAAAATAATCAAGCACCGTGCCGGTGATTTATATGACCTGATCGCTGCGAAACCGGAGACCGTACGCGCTGCCGGAGAATGGAACCAGGTTGAGATCAAATGCCTGCATGGGAATCTTCAATTTTGGTTAAATGGCACGAACGTGGTGAGCACGACGCTGTGGGACGACAGCTGGAAAAAATTGGTTGCGGGCAGTAAGTTCGCCAAGATGCCGGATTTCGGGAAATTCAAAAAAGGACACATCGCTTTGCAAGACCACGGCGATATGGTCTGGTACCGGAACATCAAGATCCGTCAGCTCTGATCGTCACTTCACCTGATCGATCTTGATCACATTCGTCGGCAAGTGTAATTGAACCGGGGTACTGCCGGTGCTCACGATCACATCGTCTTTTTGCAGGAATCCTCTTTCTTTCAAGATCGAGATCTGGTCCTGGAAGATCTCATCCAGGCTCTCTTCCTCGTGGTAATAAAAGGCACGCACCCCCCAGCTCAGGCTGAGCTGGTTGACCAGCGATCGTTCCTTCGTGAAAATATACAAGGGTGATTTGGGTCGGTAACTGCTGAGCATAAAACCCGTGTATCCGCTTTGGGTCATACCGATGATGGCATCGGCATGAGCGTCTTCGGCCAACTTACAGGCATTGTAACAGATCGCATCGCTGAGTTTGGAAGGCGAGTGCACCTGCGGCTTCAATTCATCCTCGCGGTTGTATTTGTAAGCTTTCGATTCGATCTCCAGGATGATCTTGCTCATGGTCTCCACAACGAGGCGCGGATATTTTCCGGTGGCCGTCTCCCCGCTGAGCATCACGGCATCGGTTCCT
>SXGQ01190537.1_pt1 | contig 17268 bp, 27 predicted proteins | sample 3178371 | NCBI WGS metagenome assembly SXGQ01 (sample SAMN11356859, study PRJNA531348) | freshwater metagenome | isolation source: freshwater sample F1-20 | place: China: Fuxian Lake, Yuxi | collected 2017-12-25 | reverse complement strand
TATCGTCGCAAGGCTCTAGATACAATGGAGTCAGAAGGACGTGACTGGGCAAACGAACAACATCGCAAAGATCCAAAGGCTGGCTGGAAGGCCAGGACCCGCCTATATATCAACGTCTTGGTAGACGATGGTAAAGAAGAGCCATATGTTGCAATTCTTTCACAAGGTACAAGCGGTAAGACAATTACACCTACCTTAATTGAATACGCTGGCGAGATGGGAAGCATCACAAACCTGATGTGGAGAATCAAGCGCAATGGTTCAAAGACAGACACAAGTTATACAATCATTCCACTAGCAAAAGATGAGACACCATTTGATTTCTCTGCGCTAGAGTTGTATGACCTAGAAAAAACAGCAGTACGTCACGTTCCATATGCAGAGCAAGAAGCTTTTTATATGGGCGAAACTGGTAATGCCGAAGAGCCTTCTGCATCATCCAGCAGCGTAGACTGGTAGCATTAAATAGCGGAGGCGGTATTGACCGCCTCCGCATTATTTAGTAAAATAACATAATGAGAACATACGATATACCAGACCCATTTGAAACATTTGTTTCTAATAAATATAAAAATTATGTGGGCATAGTATATAACTTCTTTGCCAAAGAATGGCATATGAAGTGTGGATGTTGCAAGGAAGATTTATACGCACCAAATAGAAAAACTATGACTAAGATTAGGCTTTATCATACTCGAAATGAATGTTTAGGCGGATACTAATGAGCTTTACCCATCTCCACGTTCATTCATATTATTCATTAATGGATGGCCTTAATTCTCCAGCCGAACTAGTCAAGGCGGCAAAAGACGCTGGTCAAACAGCACTAGCAATTACAGATCATGGAACGCTATCATCACATCGTGAAATGCAGATAGCATGCAAAGACCAGGGTATAAAGCCTATTCTCGGTGTAGAGGCTTACATATCACCCACAGATAGATTTGATCGTGCATCTAAAACAGATAAATCAATTCAGGCTTATAACCATATTATCCTACTTGCTAAAAACAAAAAGGGTTTAGAGAACATAAATATTTTGCAGGAGCTAGCATGGAACGAAGGCTTTTATCACAAGCCACGTATTGATAGGGAGATACTTAATGAATACTCGGAAGGCGTTATTGTATTGTCTGGATGCCTTAATGGTCTTATCTCTAAGTGCATCGAGAAGAATGAGTTCTCCGAAGCTAAACTTATTCTCAAAGACTTTAAGAAGAATTTCGGTGAAGATTTTTATATTGAGGTTCAGGCTCACAATCCGAAAGAAATAAACGAAGGCCTGCTGTCGCTAGCAGATGAACTTAAAATTAAGGCGGTGGCAACAGGAGATGCCCACTTTGCCAAAGAAGAAGACCGTATATTAGAAGAGGCTATGCTTATTCTATCTACATCTCCAAAGGCAGACAAAGATGCAGACTTTGAAATGTCTCGTCAGATGAAAGATATGTTAGATAGATTTAACTATCTTTATCCTGACAGAAAAATATCATTTGTAGACTATAACCTATTTATTCAGACTAGGGCTGAAATAGAGGCGGATTTTAAAAAGGCTGGCATAGATAGAACCGATATATATACCAATACCATGGAGATAGCCTCTAAAATTGAGGAATACGACTTTTACCAGGGTTTAGACCTTCTGCCTGTCCCTAAGACCAATGCTGACCAAAAGCTCCGCCAGATGGCCTTAGAAGGCCTTAAAAGGCTAGATCTGGACAAAGAGCAGGTCTACTTAGACAGAATTGAAGAAGAGTTATCTATAATTAAAGATAAATCCTTTGCCTCATACTTTCTAGTTGTAGCAGACATGGTCAATTGGGCTAAGGATAATAATATTATGGTTGGACCAGGCCGTGGCTCTGCCGCTGGCTCCCTTGTTTGCTATGCCCTTGGCATTACAGATGTTGATCCAATTGAGTATGACCTTCTATTCTTTCGCTTTATTAATCCTGAACGTAATGACTTTCCTGATATTGATACAGACTTTGAAGATCGTCGCCGCAAAGAGGTTAAAGATTATCTAAAGAAAAAGTTTAAGCATGTGGCTTCTATTTCTACATACACTTATTTTAAAGACAAGGGCGTGATTAGAGATGCTGCTCGTGTATTCATGGTCCCATTGTCAGATGTTAATCGTGCACTAAAACAAATAGACACATTTGAAGACTTTATGGACTCGCCAAATACTAAAGAGTTTAGAATTAAATATCCAGAGGTAGTGTGGCTTGCAGAAAGATTACGTGGAAAGATTAGGTCTGTTGGCGTACACGCAGCAGGTGTTGTCGTTGCTAAAGATGACTTAAGAAAATTTGCACCAGTAGAATCTAGAGCAGACTCAGATGATGATGTGTCTGGAAGAATACCAGTGGTTGCATATGATATGGATACCGTCGCAGACATAGGATTGATTAAGATGGATGCTCTGGGCCTTAAGACACTGTCAGTTATCGCAGACACACTAAAGTCTATTAAAGATCGCTCTGGCAAACAAATTAATCTTTCTGAGATTCCTTTAGACGATAGCAAGGTATACAAAACACTTAGCGAAGGATATACTAAGGGCGTATTCCAAGCTGAAGCAACACCATATACAAACCTATTGATTAAAATGGGTGTGGATAAGTTTGAAGACCTTGCAGCATCTAACGCTTTGGTTAGACCAGGCGCAATGAATACCGTAGGTGCTTCTTATATTAAAAGAAAGCATGGGCAAGAAGCGGTTCAGTATGTTCATAACATAATGAAACCATTTACGGAAAATACTTATGGAGTTATTATTTATCAAGAGCAGGTTATGCAGGCTTGCGTACACTTAGGTGGAATGACTTGGGCAGAGGCCGACAAGGTTCGTAAAATTATTGGAAAGAAGAAGGATGCAAAAGAGTTCGATCAGTTCAAAGATAAGTTTATACAAGGGGCTGAAAAGCATATTAGCAAAAAACAAGCCCAGCATTTATGGCATGATTTCGAGGCTCATGCTGGCTACTCTTTTAATCGTTCTCATGCTGTTGCTTATTCCATGCTTAGTTATTATACGGCTTGGCTTAAAACTTATTACCCTCTTGAATTCATGTTTTCAATTCTTAAAAATGAAAACGATAAAGATGTTCGTACGGAGTATTTGATTGAGGCTAAGCGCCTAGGCCTTAAGGTCCTTTTGCCACATATTAATGAGTCAGATATATACTTCTCATTGCACAAAGATTCTATTAGGTTTGGATTAGCAGAAGTAAAATTTATATCAGACAGTATTGCAAATAAGATCATAGAGAAAAGACCTTATGCAAACTATGCTGACTTTATTCACAAAGCTTCGGTAAAGGGTAGCGGAATTAATAGCAGGGCAATATCTGCATTAAATGCTATCGGCGGTGCAGCATTTGATGATAACTTAAGAGGCGGCAAGGAAAAAGAAAACTATTACGAGTATCTTGGCATACCTACATTTAATCTAGATCTTCCTCCAAGAATTAAATCTCAGGCTAGACCAATATCTGAGTTTGATGATCTCGGAGCATTTGTAATGTTTGGAATGGTTAAATCAATTAAGCGTGGAACTGGGTGGGCTAGAGTAGAGCTTGTAGATGAAACTGGTGCCATAGGACTATTCCATAACGAGCAAACCCCTATAGAGACTGGTCAGATGTATTTTATTTTGGTCGGAGATAATAGAATTGCTAAATATGTAAAGGTTCAAGATATTACACCAGACTCAAAAAATACATTTGTAGACTTTTTATATAGAAAAGAATATGACTTAGCAGAAAAAGAATATATGGTTGTTGATTTTACACCTTATAAAACAAAGGCTGGTAAAACCATGGCACATATAGTATTATCTGATAAGGATAAAAACTTAACTAGAGCAATTGTTTTTTCTAGTCTATATAAGATTGCCTTAGCTAAAATGCGTGAGGGAATGAAATGTCAGGTCATTATATCGAAACTCGATGACGGGACTTTAAATATTAAGGAGATAAAGTGACAGATAATATAGAAGGCTTAGTTACTTCAATAAGTATCAACCAAGTATTGGTTGCTGTCTTAGAAGAATACGGAAAGCTAACTGTTCCTACTCTAAGGTTTTTAGATGCAGGGGCAACAGAAAAAGAATTAGTAATAGATTATGATGAGGAAGGCCCATCATTTACATTTAGTTTAAGGGACAAAATTGAACAGCAATGAAATTCTATCCGATTACGGACTTGATGCATTAGCAGCAATGCTTCATGAAACAGCAAGAGAGAAAGGATTTTGGGATGGAGAATATTCTCATGACAAGATTGGAAACAAGCTTGCACTTGTACATTCAGAAGTTACTGAAGTATTAGAAGCAATTAGAAAATCTAAAGGAAGTGAACAGGTAGTTGAAGAAATGGCTGACGTTATTATTCGATTACTAGATGTGTACGCAGCAATGAGGAATGAAGAACAAATTCTTCATAGCCTAGATGAAATACTGGACGCAAAAATAAATAAAAATAAAGAGCGTCCAAGACTTCACGGCAACCTATTTTAATGATATAATAAGCAGAGAGAAGAAAGAATAATAATGGAAATTGTATTAGACGATATATTAGCAAAACTAGATCCAAAAACAAGAGCACGAGTTCAATCAGCAGTAGATGTAAATGTAGATAAGCAACCAACACCAAGCATAGGTCTAAACCTTGCTCTTAAGGGTGGACTTGCTTATGGAAGACAGATTCTTGTTTGGGGAAATAAATCTGCTGGTAAATCTTCTTTCTGCTTACAGATGTTGGCCTTAGCACAAAAAGAAGGCAAGAGTTGTGCTTGGATTGATGCAGAGCATTCTTATGATCCAGAGTGGGCGAAGAGTCTTGGCGTAGATTCAGAAAAATTAATTTATTCACAGGCAAAAACTGTAAACGATATGGTAGATGTTGCAACCAAGTTAATGGAAGCAGAAGTTGATATTATTGTTGTTGACTCTATATCGGCGTTGCTACCAGCAATCTATTTTGAAAAAGATGGAAACGAATTAAAAGATTTGCAAGACACTAAGCAAATCGGTGCAGAAGCAAAGGATATGACTCACGCAGGCAAAATGTTAAACTATGCAAACAAAAATACAATACTTATTCTCATTTCACAACAGAGAAACCAGTTTGGATCTATGCATGCTAGCCACATACCCACGGGCGGAATGGCAGTTAAGTTCTTCTCCTCTACCGTTATTAAACTATGGTCTTCGGAAGCCGAAGCTAATGCTATTAAAGCTGGCATTAAAGTTGGTGACAAGATTATCGAACAAAGAGTTGGCAGACCAGTCAATTGGATTATTGATTACAACAAAGTCGGTCCCCCAAATTTATCAGGACAATATGACTTCTACTACCAAGGAGAAAACTTAGGCGTAGATTTAATTGGAGAAACCCTAGATGTTGCAGAAATGTGTGGCATAGTTGAAAAGGGCGGTGCTTGGTATACTGTAGACGGAGAAAGGTTTCAGGGAAGAGCAAAGGCAGTACAGTATCTTCGTGACAACCCTAAAGTAGTTACAAAACTACAGGAGGAAATTCGTGCCAAATCTTAATGAGTTCTTTAACAAAGAAGAAGTAAAGCCAGTAGAACTTGAAAAGTTTGGTGGGAAGAAGCCCTGTGCTAAGTGTGATAAAGATGCAGAAGAGTATTTCTGGGATGCAATGTCTCTTACAATGAGCTGGGAATGTCCTGATGGTCACAAAAATTCTTTTAAGGTTAACTAATGTCAGAAAGATCTGAAGTAAAAAGAGATGGCGCTAAGGCACAAAAGAACAGTGGGCGTGGCGATTATCAAAAGGGTGATGCTAAATGGAAACAATTCTTAATTGATTACAAAGAAGCGTCTTCTTCTTTTACTTTAAATAAACCTGTGTGGTCAAAGATATGCACTGATACTTTTAAAGTAAGTCGTGATATGCATCCAGCTTTAAAAATTATTATAGGAACAGATTCTAAGGTGAGACTTGGAATAATTGAATGGGCAGTATTAGAAGAGCTAATACAGTTCTGGGAGGACAATAATGTCAAGCGGTAAAAGAAATAATAAAATACCATTTAATGATACTCAAATTAAAAATGGTAGGATTGTCAGGCTTAGAAAAGATGGAACCGTAAAGGCCGATCTTGGCCCCTACAAGGTAAAGCATAAGGTGGTTAAGTAAAGGCTATGAAAGAAATATTTTTAACAACGGCGGTAGGTGCAGCAGTAGGTGCGGTATTTAGTATATTTAGATTACCTATACCAGCCCCACCAGTATTTGCAGGATTAATGGGAATCGTAGGCTTATGGATAGGCTACGGTATCGTTCAGAGGTTTATTTAATGGACATATTTATTTTGGGCATTATGATAGGTTTTGTTATTGGATACCCAATGGGATTGTTCATAGACAAATTAGATAAGAGAGAGAAGGCTAAGAATGGCGGAAGATAAAAATACTCTAGAGTTAATTAGTTCTATTACAGAATTTAATGAATTACATGAGTACATGAAGGATGATCAATTAGATAAAGCACTTGCTATTGTCGTAAAGCTATTGATGAATCCAGATGTTCCTTCGGCTAAAGCCCCATACCTAATTATAGAATTACAGGCAATGTCAACAAAGTTTTCTATGATGGCCTCAGTATATTCAACAATTGCTAAAGATAAGGCTGGAACTGTAAATAATAATAAGAAGAACATTTATTATTCAGCAAAAGAGTCTATAGATAAACTTGTAGATGCACTTAAGTATGTTGTTAGGTACAGTTCATAATGGTTATCTTAAGCAAAATTTATACCAAGACTGGTGATGATGGTCAGACCTCTACTGCTAACAATGAAAGAGTTTCTAAGACCAGCCTTATAATGGAAGCCATAGGTGCCGTAGATGAAGCCAACTCCGCTATTGGAATGGCAACAGATGAGTATAATGACATTATTGAAAGAGTACAGAGCGACCTGTTTGATCTTGGCGCAGAGCTTGCGGGAGCTCCAACAATAACAATATCTGAAAACAGAGTAACATATATAGAAAATGTAATTGATGATTACAATGAATACCTAGAACCGCTTAGGTCTTTTGTTTTGCCAACAGGCCCTTTGCATAACGCAAGGACTGTTGTAAGAAGGGCGGAACGTGAAGTTTGGAAGATAGAAAATGTAAATCCAAACATTGCTAAGTATTTAAATCGTCTATCAGACCTATTGTTTGTTATGGCTAGATATCACAATAAAGGAAAAGAAAAGTTATGGGTGCCAAATAATGGGTAGAGATATTGTAAAGAATCTTAAGTTTAAGAAGCATGCAGGCAAGCACTTTGATCCAGAAAGATTTGCCCAGCTATTAGATGAGTCATATCGTAATACCAAACGTGCAGATGGAGAGATGACTAAGAAATCATTCAGCCCAAGTACACTTGGATATGGTCACGGAACATGCCCAAGATATTGGTACATGGCATTTAGTGGCGCTATGTTTATCGATGATAACGATGCTGTAGCAGTTGCTAATATGGCCCAAGGAACACAAGCCCATGAAAGATTGCAGAATTTAATTAAGACAATGCCTGAGTGGAGAGCGGAAGAAGAAGAGATTGTAAACGAGTATCCTCCAATTCGTGGCTTCATAGACTTGATTATGGAGTACGATTCAGAGACTGTAATTGGTGAAATTAAAACGGCCAAGCAAGAAGTGTGGGATCAAAGACAAGCAGAGATGAAGCCAACAACAAACCACCTGCTTCAATTACTCACATATATGAAACTAAAGAATGCTAAAGAAGGATTCTTTTTATATGAGAATAAAAATACTCAAGAGATTATTGTAATTCCTGTTTCTATGAATGAAAAGAATACAGAGATTATTGAAGAAGCATTCACATGGATGTGCGAAGTATGGGATAACTTTAAGGAAGGCGACCTTCCAATGCGCCCGCTTGGAGCATCTAAGTCTAAAATGCCATGCACATACTGTCCAATAAAAAAGGAATGCTATGCAGGATTAATTGGAACGGTTCAAATAGAATCATATAAGGTGCCAAAGCTGTGATTTGCGCTAACAAAGAATGCTTGAATGGAAAAGAGTTTACTCCTAAAACTCATAATCAAAAGTATTGTTCTGACGAGTGTTGCCGCATTGCAACCAATAGAAGGATTATGGAAAAGTATTATGAGAAGAAAGCTATTAGAAATGGCGCTGCTCGTGGATGTAAAAAATGTGGTGCACAATTAAGTAGATATAACGACACTACCCTATGTGCATCTTGCCAGAAGAAAATAGACATTACTAAAAAGTCTAAGATAAAGGGTATGATAAATGACATTAGCTGATCTGGTAAAAACTAAAGCAAACAGAGTTTTAGGAATAGACGCATCAACAAACTCAATAGCTTTCTGCTTAATGGAAAATGATAAGCCATTAAAGTGGGGAAAGATAAATTTTGTTGGCCAAGATATCTATGAAAAGATTCACGATGCTAAAATTAAAACCAGTTCTATGTTAGATGAATTAAAGAGTGATTATATTGCTGTTGAAGGCGCCATACTTGTCAGATCACCTGATGCCGTGATAAAATTATCTTATGTATACGGTGTGGTTATTGCTGAGCTTATGTCTACTGGCGCTTCCGTTATTACTATATCCCCTAGTTCTTGGCAGGCATATATCGGAAATAAGAACCCAACCAAAGATGAAAAGGCGGCTATCAGAGTAAAGAATCCAGGATACGCAGACTCTTGGTATAAGACTCAATTGCGTAACATGCGTAAACAAAGAACAGTAGATTACTTTAATAAAAAGTATGGACTGTCTATAACAGATTTTGACGTAGCAGATGCATTCGGCATTGCTCATTATGCTAATAAGGTGTTGACAGAACGATGAAGCTATATCAAAGCCAGACCTGGCTATACAGAAGATATATAGTTCAAAAGAAAACGGTAACTGAGATTGCCGATGAGTGTAAAGTCTCTGCTATGACTATACAGAGATATTTAGAGAAATTTCAGTTAATTAAAAAAAGATGAGTATACCAGTCCTTATAGTTCCAATATTAAACAGATATGATTTGCTAGAGTCTATGCTTGATTCTATTAACTATCCAATAGACAATATTTTAATTATAGATAATGGAGGAAAGTTTAAAACAGAAAAAGAAAATGTCAACGTTTTAAATATGCCAGCTAATTTAGGCTTATCTGCTTCATGGAACTTAGGCATAAAATGTTACCCTCATTCTAAGTACTGGCTGTTTGCTTCTGCTGATACTAGATGGGGAGATAGCGCATTGGAAGAGATAGATAAATTAAGTGGCTCAGATAAGTTAATTCTTACAGATGATGCATACGGATGTTTTTCTGTAGGAGAAAACGTAGTAGAAAAGATAGGACTGTTTGACGAATACTACTACCCAATCTACTTTGAAGACAATGATTTCCATGAAAGGGTTGCAAGATTTTGTCCAGAAAATACTATAGTTTCAACAGCTATTAACACAGCTCCTGAAGTAGGAAGCCAAACAATTAATAGTGACGATAAATTAAAAAACATAAACCATCAAACTTTTGTAAAGAATGAGCAGTATTACAAATACAAGCAGACCAATAATTTTGAGATTTCAAAGCCATGGTCTTTATCTAGAAGAAGGGATCATGAATGGCTACGATAGGAGTATTGCCTGCTTCAGGTAAAGCATCTAGAATTGGAGGCATTCCTAAATTCTGTCTTCCAATATCAGATGAAAGATCGTTGCTTCAATGGCATGTAGAGCAAATGCTAGAAGTCTGCGATGAGGTTCGTGTGTCTACTAGACCAGAATGGATTCCAATTATTCAAAATATGGATATGAATATTAAACTAATTGTAAAAGAGCCATCTACAATGTCTGATGCAATTAAGTTTATGATAGGGGAATACAATGATACTGTGCTGGTAGGAATGCCAGATACTTATATTTTAAATGCTCCGTCAAATATATATAAAGAAATGATGAAAGAAACTAACGCAGACTTAGTGCTCGGTATTTGGGAGTGTTTGGGAGAGTTAAAGGGAAGAGTTGGTCAAGTGCTTGTTTCTAGTGACGGAAGAGTAAAGGCCTCAAAAGATAAAGTTTCGGATTGCGACTATAAAGATATGTGGGGCACTATGCTATTCCGAAAAAATATGATAAGATACATAGATCCAAGTTTAGATCACCCAGGAAAACAAATCCAGGAGTGGATAGACGAAGGAACAAATATTCAATCTGTTCGACCAGGCGGCAGATATATGGACATAGGTACACTACGTGGACTTAAGCAACTATATAAAGAAATGGACGTATAATGTTAAAACCAGTATTTGAAGATGTGTCAGAGTTTAATTGTAGTGATTTATATTTGCACTCTGTAGGTGCCCCATCTGGCAATAAAATTTGGGAGGCATGCCATGAGATTGCCCATATGCTCATTGATAAGAATATATCGTATGGAGACTCAGCCTTGAACCCAATTAGAATATTTTCTACGACGGATGCAACAGAACAATTAAAAGTTCGCATAGATGATAAACTAAATAGAGTAAAGAATAACCAAGGATTCGCTGGAGATAATGACATTGATGACCTTATTGGATATCTAATTCTATATAAAATAGCTAAATCCAGTTGATTTTTTAGTCGACTAAGAGTATACTCTAATATATGTCCGAAATTGAATTAGCTGATCACTTTGATCGTATGAACATGGTGGTCTCAGAACTGCTTAAGGGAAACAACCCTACCCAAATTGCCACCGTCACAGGCTTTAAGAGAGCCGAAGTGGTCGAGTTGATAGATGAGTGGAAGAGTGTTGTACACAACGACACAGCGGCCCGTGAAAGGGCTAAGGAGGCCATCTCAGGAGCAGACCAACACTATGCCATGCTTATTAAAGAAGCGTGGAAGACGGTAGAAGATGCAGATCAGGCGGGACAACTAAATGTTAAAGCTACAGCCTTAAAGCTAATTGCTGATATTGAAGGTAAAAGAATTGGAATGCTTCAAGAGGTAGGCTTGCTAGATAATGCCGAGTTAGCAAATCAAATTGCAGAAACAGAACGCAAGCAGGATATCCTTGTTAAGATTTTAAAAGAAGTAACAGCCGCATGTCCTAAATGTAAAATGGATGTTGCAAAGCGCTTATCGCAGATTACTGGAGTGGTAGAGCCTATAGAGATTATAGAGGAAGTTAGTGGATCTTAATTTTAATGATTTAATTGATATGCTGGACGGCGAAGAGTTTGATGAACGCCCAGTAGATCTAAGAACATTTGTACAGAGCCCAGACTATTTGGGTCTGCCGCCACTATCTGAATATCAATACACTCTTATTGAAAAGAGTTCTCAGATTTATAAAGAGTCTACCCTTGTTAAACTGTTTGGTGAAGAAGAAGGCGTTAGAATGTTTAAGCAAACAGCCAATGAGGTTGTTGCTCAACTAGGTAAGGGTTCTGGAAAAGACTACTGCTCAACCATATCTGTTGCCTATATAGTATATTTACTATTATGCCTTAAAGATCCCGCATCGTATTACGGTAAGCCGCCTGGAGACTCTATTGATATTATTAATATTGCTATCAATGCACAGCAGGCAAACAACGTATTCTTTAAAGGATTTAGAACACGCATAGATAAATCCCCTTGGTTTGTTGGAAAGTATACAGAAAAAGCTTCTGAAATTAAATTTAATAAAAACATTACTGTTCATTCAGGACACTCTGAGCGTGAGGCTTGGGAAGGATACAACGTTATCGTTGTTATTCTAGATGAAATTTCTGGTTTTAGCGTAGAGAATACGACTGGACATGAGCAGGCAAAGACTGGAAGTCTTATCTATGAGATGTACCGTGCCTCAGTAGACTCACGTTTTCCAGATTACGGAAAGGTAATTCTTCTTTCATTCCCTAGATATAAAAACGATTACATTCAGCAAAGGTACGATGATGTTGTTGCTGAAAAAGAAACAATAACTAGAACACATCATTTTAAACTAGACGATACACTGCCAGATGGCACGGAAGGTAATGAGTTTGATATTGAGTGGGAAGAAGATCATATCTTGTCCTATAAGTATCCTAGGATGTATGCTCTACGTAGACCTACATGGGAAATTAATCCTACAAGAAGCATAGACGATTTTAAGGTTGCCTTCTATAAAAATGCTCCAGATGCATTAGGAAGATTTGCCTGCATGCCATCAGAAGCAATTGATGCATTCTTTAAGTCTCGTGAAAAAATTGAAAAAGCATTTAGCAATATGGCTCTAGCAGTAGATGAGTTTGGAAGATTTGAAACTTGGTTTGCACCAGATCCAGACAAGGAATACTTTTTGCACGTAGACCTTGCACAGAAGCATGACCATTGTGCGGTCTCAATGGCACACGTACAAAAATGGGTAAACGTAAAAGTAACAGACACCTATTCACAGCCTGCTCCAATTGTAGAAGTTGATGCAGTTAGATATTGGACACCTACTCCAGATAAATCCGTAGACTTTACAGAAGTTAAAGATTATATATTATCTCTTAGAACAAAAGGATTTAAGATTCGTGTTTGTACATTTGACCGTTGGAACTCTCACGACATGATGCAACAATTAAAACAATATGGTAACAACACAGAAACAATTTCAGTTGCAAAGAAACATTACGATGACATGGCCATGGTCGTTGCAGAAGATAGATTAAGCGGACCTGCAATTAAATTGCTTATAGACGAATTGCTTCAATTAAAAATTATGAGAGACAGGGTTGATCACCCACGAAAAGGATCAAAAGACTTGGCTGATGCTGTTTGCGGTTCTGTATATAACTCAATTAGTAGAAGCAGGCCACAGAACAACGAAGAGATAGACATACATACCTACAGCTCTTTGAAGTGGGATAGAGAAAAAGAAGAAGATGAAATAGTAATGAACATGATAAGGCCACCGAGAATGCCTAAAAACCTATCAGATGTATTAGACGGAATGGAAATAGTATGAGTATATATCAAGAAAGAGCAAAAGAATGTAAGTGTTGTGGTAAACATGTTCCGCTTCCTACAGTTTTAAAAGAATACAATGGCACCCCGCTATGCCCTACAACATTTTCTAATGTTATAGAGTATAAAAGAATATGGAAATCTTCTGGATCAAGGCCGATGGGAAGCGTAAGGAAACATTTTTCTGAATACGTTCAGCAATTAGTAGAGACAACTATAGATAAGAATGAGGACGGAACTATCAATGAGTCTTGAAGACAAAGACGATGACGAAGTTCTAGCATACTACTTAGAAATAGGAGTCGTTAATCTAGAAGGCATGGATGAAAACGGCGAAGTGATTTATTCTATTAATCAAGAAATGGCTAAAGAGTATGCCCCTGAACTATGGCAATCCCACATTGACTACGTTGATAAGTCTTTAATAAATTTATACGAGGCGGGACTGGCAGAAATTGAATACGATGAAAATTTACAAGCAACAATACATTTAAGTCCAGAGGGTCAAAAGCTAGCTAAGGAAATGGGCTTAGTAGAAATGGATATTACAGACTTTAGGGATATTCCAAACGATTAAAAATTATGATATAATTATTTCAGGATGCCCGTAAGGGGTCCTAAATTAACTTATTCGCTTGAAGGAGGAATAAAATGGTAACAACATATACATGGGACCTTTTCAAGGACCCATTTTTTATTGGGTTTGATAGGGCACTGAATACATGGAATCATGTTCAATCAGTATCTGCTTCTACAAATTACCCACCATATAACGTAATCAAGGTAGACGAAGACAACTTTGTTGTCGAATTAGCCGTCGCTGGTTTTGCTAAAACAGAAATTGATATAGCAACATCAGACGGAAAGCTCATAGTAAAGGGAGAATCAAAAGCGGAGGATAACGATTCGAAGTTTATCCATCGTGGTATTGCTGCCCGTAAATTTACTCGTGAGTGGGCTCTTGGTGAATATATGGAAGTAAAGGCTGCTGAACTAAAGGACGGAATGCTTAAGATCGATATTGTACGCATTTTGCCAGAAGAGAAGAAGCCAAAGACTATCAAGATCAAATAAATAGTATAATAAAGATCTGCACCCCGTCACTGGGGAGTCGCAGATGCGGGCATCGCTGCCCAGGATAGTCGGGGGAGACAGCGACTTTAAATAACTGGAATAGTCCTGAGCATGACTGTAAACTGCTCATCAAAATTAAGGAGAATTATGTTTGAATATAGAGTTAAGCAGATAACAAAGATAGTGGACGGAGATACTATTGATGTTGACATTGACCTTGGTTTCAGCATATCATATTCTCAAAGACTTAGGTTAGCTGGCATTGATACACCAGAGTCAAGAACAACAGATAAACTTGAAAAAACATTAGGCTTAGAATCAAAAGAATATCTTAAGTCTAAGTTTAAAGATGCTAAAGACATTGTAGTAAAAACAGAAAAGCCAGACAGTTCCGAAAAGTATGGACGTATTTTAGGATGGGTATACCTTGACGGTAATACTAAATCTGTTAATGAACAAATGATTGAAGATGGTTATGCGTGGGGATACATGGGAGAGACTAAGGTCAAAGATTTTGTTGCCTTAGCTGAAAAGAGAAAAAAGAGCGGTAAGTAATGCCTATATATGAATACAAGTGTGAGTGTTCGCCAGATAGTATAGTTCCTAAAGAAAGATCAATAACTTCCGTAGAGCCTATATACTTATGTAATGAATGCGGTAAAAGATTGCAAAGACATTACGGCGGATTCGGTATTCAGTTTAAAGGTAATGGATTCTATAAAACAGACAATCCTAAATAGTTCAATGATATAATTAACTAAACAGACAAATAGTTTGTTTAGGAGTTATAGTTGACTAGGACTAAAGCATGGAGATTATCACTAACATTCATTTTAATGTTTGGATGGCTATTTCTCACACCCGCCTATAGCGATGATCCACTTTCAGTTGCCGCAGAAGAGATAGCGGAACTAAACGAAAAGGTAGCAAACCTTACAGAAGAGGCCGATACTAGAGCCTTAATAGATATAGCAGAAGATAAATACGATACAGCCGTTGCTGCAAAACAAGCAAGAGACACAGCCTATTCAGATTATGACGCAGCCATTGCTGCAGAGGCTACTGCATTATCTGAAAAGAATACAGCACAATCTGCAGTAGATGGGCAAACCGTAACAGTTGCTACTGCTCTTACACATAAAAATGATGCTCAAGACGCTTTAGATATAGCTAATATAAACCTATCAACAGCCCAATCTGATATGCAAGGTGCTGGAAGTTCAGGACTACAATATACTGTTTATCATCTATTAAGAGACGGCTATGTTAATGGACAACATATAGCAGTACCTGGATCTGTCATATGTACTGGCGTTCGGAACTCCGCTTCTATGAATCTCCCAGTTTGTGGATACTATCAAGATATCATTGTTAAATTTACTGGAAAGATTACAGTACCATCAGATTGGACAAGCGTGTATTTTGCTGGATACACAGACGACGGATTTAAAATGTACGTTGATGGAAATCTTGCAATTGATAACTGGGTTGAGCAGGGAACCACATGGAGTCCATATTCACCAATATATAATGTTAGCCAAGATAAAACTTTAGATGTAGAGATATGGTGGTACAACGGCGGAGGCCCAGGATCCTATCTTCTTGGATGGTCAATTCCTGGAGGATGGACAACAGCAGGATGTGCTTATACTGGTGGATGGGGAGTAGGATTTAGCTGTAACCTAAATACATTTTCTTACGGAGCTAGTGCAACACAAACACAAATTAATGCATATAATTCTGCAGTAGCAACACAGCAAGAGGCTCAAGCAGTCTACAACGATAAATTATCTGTATATAATTCTGCGGTGTCCACTTTAAACACATACAATCAAACATTAACTATAAAAACTACTGCATATGATAATGCAGTTATAAATACATCAAATAAATTAATTGTTAAAAATAATACTCAGTCTGCTTACGATCAATCAATTATTGATATGAATGATGCAATACAAGATGCTTGGGATTTGTATAATGAAACTTATATGTTTGAAGAACAACAAAGAGTTGCCGCAGCAATTGCTGCTGCCATGGCAAATCAACCACAACCAACACCAGATGTAACAGTTGAACCTACTCCAGAGCCTACTCCTGAGTCTTCCCCAGAGCCTTCTCCAACTCCAGAATCCTCACCTTCAGAGGACGAAGCATCAAACGAACCAGAACCCAGTCCAGAGCCAACCACAGACCCAACCCAAACAGAAACCACAGAGCCTGAACCATTGCCAGAATCAACTCCAATCGTAGAACCATCACCAGAGCCAACAATTGATTCTGGTTCAGAAAATAATGTAACTAATAGTATAACACAAGAAACAGCAAATTTAATTGCAGATTTAACAAGTAAAGACACGCTGACAAAATTAACCCCAGAACAAAAGGCGGCGGTAGCGGAAGGTCTTGGAATTAAAACATCAGAAATCGCAAAGGTAGCCCTTCTTGCAGCATCAGATAAATCGATAGCACAAGCACTTGAAGAGTTTGGCGATAGAATAAAAGAAAATGAATCCGCTCCAATGCCATACACACTTGCAGATGCAACCACTGAAGTTGCAACAGAAGCATTTTTATCAGATCCAATTGGAGCAATTTCAGATATTGATTTTGATAAATTACTTAGCCCATCAGAATGGGGTAAGGATATGACAGACGATCAAAGAGAAAAGGCTCAAGAAGTAGTAGTCCCTGTAATTATTGCAGGTAATATTGTGGCAGCAGCCATGACAAGGAGGATATAATGAAAATAATTAAAGGATTTTTTAATTGGATATGGGAAGCCGTTAAGGAAAGCATAGCCCAGCTATGGACCCTCCTAGGCTTTTTTATTGCATGGCTAACCCTTACTGGCACCGCACAGGACGTTGTAGGCGTTGCTACAGTAGTAGTAACCGTTATTTGGCTAATTACCATACCCCTCAGAAAAGACGAGGAATAAGGTATAATAGAGGTATGAAAAGAATAACTGCTATTGCTTTGTCAGGTCTATTGATGCTATCATTGACTAGTTGCGGCTATGAAGGTTTTTACAGATACCCATGCCAAGACCCCGCCAATTGGGAGAAAGCTGAATGCAATCCTCCAATTTGTGAAGCGACAGGCACATGCACTAAAGATGTAATTGGTAAAGATCCAATTGCAGAAGATAAGACGGGTACACCAAATGGCTAAAGAAAGACTAAGTCCACAGGACCTAGATGCT
>SXGQ01691412.1_pt1 | contig 17272 bp, 8 predicted proteins | sample 3178371 | NCBI WGS metagenome assembly SXGQ01 (sample SAMN11356859, study PRJNA531348) | freshwater metagenome | isolation source: freshwater sample F1-20 | place: China: Fuxian Lake, Yuxi | collected 2017-12-25 | reverse complement strand
TTCCACTTGTTCCTGATGAACCACTAGTTCCTGATGTTCCTGAAGTACCATCCGTTCCGCTAGTTCCTGAAGAACCGCTCGTTCCCGAAGAGCCATCTGTTCCACTTGTTCCTGATGAACCACTAGTTCCTGATGAACCACTTGAACCTGATGTTCCTGAAGAACCACTAGTTCCTGATGTTCCTGAAGAACCATCCGTTCCGCTAGTTCCTGATGAACCACTTGAACCTGATGTTCCTGAAGAACCGCTCGTTCCTGATGAACCGTCTGTACCTGAAGTTCCACTTGTTCCTGATGAACCACTTGAACCTGATGTTCCTGAAGAACCGCTAGTTCCACTTGAACCGTCTGTACCTGAAGTTCCACTAGTTCCTGATGAACCGTCTGTACCTGATGTTCCTGAAGTTCCTGATGAACCGTCTGTACCTGAAGTTCCACTAGTTCCTGATGAACCGTCTGTACCTGATGTTCCTGAAGAACCATCAGTACCACTAGTACCCGAAGTTCCTGAAGAACCCGAAGTACCACTAGTTCCTGTACTTCCGGTAATTGTTACTGTAATACTTCCACCGCCATTGTCAGTTACAGAAGCACCACTAAATGTCATTCCTGTAACACCACTATATGAGTTTGTACCATCACCCACGGTAATATCACCACCACCGCTTGTAAATCCTGTTATATCAACACTACTACCATCAGCACTATTAAGTGTTAAAGTTTGAGTACCATTATTATATGTTCCTCCTGTAATAGGCGCTGTAAAACCTGTAATTGTAATAGTACCACCCGTACTATTGAATAAATCCAAGTCCGATGTTCCTGAATAATATGTTCCACCAGTAATTTGAACATCACTACCATAAAATATTTGCCATCTAGCATTATTTTTAGTAACACCACTAACACCTTCAATTGTTGAGCCTGTCCAAGCATCAATAAATGCAGTACCCTCTGGAGTATCATCATAAACCTCATAACCACCACCCAAATCTGTAATTGAACCCGCAGTTTCAGCCGAATTCCAAAGAGATGTATAACCTGAAATAGTGTATTGATAAACAGTATCTGTTTCTTGAACATGTACTTGCATACCTAATCTTCTACGACCAGAAGAAATACCATCATTATTAAGATTTAAAACATTCGGAACTGAAAAGGGAACATTATAGTAAAAACTTATTGGAATTGAATTTCCTGAATATAAAACAGCACCACCATTAATTAATATGTCATTAGGTATTATCCAATCTAAATCAGATAAATAATACACTTCCATATATCCACCTATACCTAGTACACTAAAATTAGTACCTGTATCACTTTCCCTGTATACGGAATCAGGTGATTGTAGTATTGTTGATGACGTTGGGTTTTTATATTGAAAGCTCATATTATATGTAAATATCTTTTATTTTTGAATAAATTATTTTTTTATGCCGGTATTAAAGTTCCCCCTTGGAAATACCAGTTATTACCACCATTTGTTATGTTTAAACCAGCACCAGGTTTAGTTGTATAAATTCTATATGTACCTGCCGGTATGTTAGTTGACCCACTATAATTAACTAATAAACTACTGTATGTTACGTTCGCAACCGTATCAGTCGATGGTGGATTAGCGTTACCATTTTTAATAGTAGAATATTTTTGTCCATTGGTCATACCTGTTGCCACCATCCATGTGTACCAAGCAACTTCACCAGCTGGCACTGTAGTGTTAGGTACTTGAATTGTTTGGAATCTGTAAGCTGTAATCAGATTACCCCATATGTCATTTCCACCAGAAGTTGTTGAAATTGGTGCCGTAACAATTGCTGGTTCTGAAACCCCCCAACCACTATAGGCAATGTAAGCGTTCATTTGAGAATCAAATGTCGCCTGTGTTGATGATGGTGAGTTTACGTTAAATCCTCTCCACAATCCAGTACCTGTAGACGCCATATAATTACTCAACGCAGTTTTGATTGTGTTGTCGTTTCTGTCAATGAACAAGTACGCTTGGAACGGTGGTGATGTTGGTGTTGGTGTTTGAGTTAATGTTGGTGTATTTGTTGGTGTCTCAGTAACCGTAGGTGTGTTGGTTGGTGTTTCAGTTACGGTTGGTGTATTAGTTGGAGTCTCCGTAGGAGTTTCAGTTGGCGTCGCAGTCACCGTAGGTGTCTGAGTATTAGTTGGAGTAAGAGTTGGTGTTGGTGTTGGAGCATCAATTAATCTAATTTCAACAACATCATTTTCAGTTAATCCACTATTAAATACTATATTCCATGTGCTACCCGCATCTAAAGTATTAGTATCAATTAATATAGTATTAATTATTAATTGTAACGTACCTCTTGTTGTACCACTTGTAAACACATCTAATGTATTTCCATTTGAAATTGTAGTATGGAATGCATTTTGAATTTGACCAAAGTCAACAGGTGGTACATAATTGTTAATAGTAAATCCTAAAGTTGTTAGGAATGTAACACTCATACCACCACTATTATTGAAGTTGGAAACAATCAAGTTTCTATTTGGTGTTGGACTTGGAGTTGGTGTTAATGTCTCTGTTGGTGTTACCGTTTGTGTTGGAGTTTCAGTAACAGTCGGAGTATTAGTTGGTGTCTCTGTAGGTGTCTCAGTAACCGTTGGTGTTACAGTCGATGTGTTAGTCGGCGTTTGTGTAAGAGTTGGTGTTACCGTAGGAGTTGGCGTTTCTGTATTTGTAGGTGTCTGAGTTGGTGTCTCAGTAACTGTTGGTGTAACTGTTTGAGTCGGAGTTACAGTCTCAGTTGGTGTTTGGCTTGGTGTCTCAGTGTTTGTAGGTGTAACAGTTTGAGTTGGTGTCTCAGTGTTTGTAGGTGTTACGGTTGGTGTAGATGTTGGAGTCTCACTTGGAGTCACTGTCGGAGTTACCGTCTCAGTCGGTGTCTGAGTTGGTGTCTCAGTGTTTGTAGGTGTAACAGTTTGAGTCGGCGTCTCAGTATTTGTAGGCGTTACGGTTGGTGTTGGCGTTTCTGTTTCAGTAGGAGTCACTGTTGGTGTTGGTGTTTCACTACTTGTTGGTGTGTTAGTCGGAGTCTCAGTATTGGTTGGAGTTTGAGTTACCGTCTCAGTTGGGGTTACTGTTGGTGTATTAGTAGGTGTTTCAGTATTGGTTGGAGTTACTGTCGGTGTTGGTGTTTCGGTATTTGTAGGAGTTACTGTTGGTGTTTCAGTATTTGTTGGAGTTTGAGTAGGTGTCTCAGTTGGTGTCTCTGTGTTAGTTGGCGTTATTGTCGCTGTTGGTGTTTCAGTAGTAGTAGGTGTTACTGTTGCTGTTGGTGTAACACTATTTGTAGGTGTTACGGTAGCCGTTGGTGTTTCAGTGTTAGTAGGTGTTGGTGTAGGTGTTGGCGTTTCTGTGTTTGTAGGAGTAAGGGTTGGTGTTGGTGTAGGTGTAGGCGTTTCACTAGATGTTGGTGTTAATCCAATTGTTACACTTGGTGTTGGTGTTAAAGTCGGTGTTTGAGTATTTGTTGGAGTTACTGTCGGTGTTTGAGTATTTGTTGGAGTAACTGTTGGTGTTTGAGTATTTGTTGGAGTAACTGTTGGTGTTTGAGTATTTGTCTGAGTTGGTGTTGGTGTTGGAGTGGCACAACCAGCCGCAGGGTCAGAAAGTGTAAGAACTACACCATATATCATTTCTGTTCTCGTAACACCACTATAAACGGCGGTGGTTCCTGTAGAACCAACATAAATATCGAATGGTCCAACAGCATTATTTACACCATCAAACTTAACAATTATGTTTTGATTACATCCAGTAATATTATATTGACTTGTTACCGCATTTAAACATCCGCTAGCCTCATTAACTACGATAATATCAAAAATTTGCCCCATTCTTTTAATTAATTTCTTAATAAATACAATGACATTGTAGTTTATGGAATATTAATTTTATATTTTTAGGTCTTAATATAAAATTGTATCAAAAACACAATCAGGATTGTCAACAGCAATTGTAAAAATACAATCTGCAGCAACGATTTGTATCGCGAACCCGCAACCATATCTACATTCAATAATTTCAAACTTTTCACACCCATTTGAATCAATTATGGTCAACATAATTGCTGGTGCATTATTGAAAATTGTAGGTAAATAAAAATATTCTACAGGTGGAACAGCTCCTCCTATTGTTCCAACATAACTACTATTGTTTCCGTAAACATCAGAAACATAAACATAATATGGTGAGGTACCAGTAATCGATACTATTTCTATTCTTGCCATTTTAACTTACACAGGAAATGTTATAATCTATTATCAATTCAATTTGTATTAATTGATTTGCCAAACCGTTATTTGTGTTAATCGTTATTTCACCTGAATTGGTATCAATATTAACACTTGATACGCCGGGTATAGTTAGTAATAAAGTTTCAACCGCATCATACCACTGTTGGTCAGTTGGAACGTCTAATAAATTTGTACCATTATAAAATGATTGAGTATATGTGACACCGCTTACTGTAACACTCGCAATAAATGTTGAGTTATCTAAAACACATCCAGTATTTCCTGAAGTTAAATCATTGAATCCTTCATTCAACATTTGAAGCATTCCTCTTTTTGTTCCTGATGTGTAGGTAAACTCAGTCTCACACATCGTGAATACTTGGTAAGTAGTTTTAATTGGATTACAAGTAATAACAACATTTCTTGTTTGAACACATTCGTTAAAATCTGTTATAGTTAAACTATAAGTTCCACCTGTTAATCCTGAAACAAATATTTGTTGTGGATTTCCACTAACGTTACTTGACCAGTTGAATGTAAATGGTGGTTGACCTGAAGTAATTAATGCAGTGATTGTTCCACCTGAACCACTACCACAAGTTGTTGGGTATAAACTAAAATTAACGTTTGAGGATATTGGTGATGCGATTGTACCAATTTGTTCGCAACCTAAGTAATCAGTCACACTATAATCATAAGTCCCACTCACTAAAGAATTGAATGTTACTGAACTGAATGACGAAACAATTGAATCACCATTACTCAAACTATAAATATATGGTGCTGTACCACCCGTGCTTATTGTCAATTGTAAGACTCCGTCAGCGTTATTACATGTTGAGCCTGTTGATGTTGCGGTAATGGTAAATTTATTTTCAGCAAATATATTTGTTGTGGTTTCATAAACACAACTACCACCATCAGAAATGAATATAGTATATTCACCACTTTCTAAATCAGTAAATGTTTGGACCGTTGAATTTGTTGTAACACTCAAAGTATTTGAGTTAGGTTTTACTAATGTATAGGTATATGGTGGCGAACCATCTAACACACTTATGATTATCTGACCGTCAATACTACTACATGTGGAGTTAATCGTGTCAATAGAAATTAATTGGAATGTATTTGGTGTGTTAATCGCTGTTGCGAAAAATTGTTTACATAACGCGGCGTCTGTCACTTCAACAGAAAACGCTCCCGCAGGTAATCCTGAAAAAGTATATGTTTGTGCATATGTAACTTGAACATCACCGTTAGACCCCGAGTAGAAATATGGTCCCGTACCACCTGTGATTGTTAAAGTTAACGTACCATCGGCGGTAAAACATGTCGGTGTGGTTGCCGAAAAAGAACCCAAACCTAATGATGGTACATAGTCCACAAATGCCGTCTTACTTAATACACAACCATCCGCAGATGTTACTGTAACACCATAAGTTCCTGTAGTTAATCCTGTTATTGATGTTCCCGTTGTAGAATTGTCCCACAAATAAGTAAAAGGTGAGTTACCTGTTACCCCTGTAACATAAACTTTACCTGTAGGACTAGCACACTCGGTGTCATTAACAATATAAAACCCGAAGTTTGAAGGTGTTGAAGAATAAACAATACAAGTATCGGTGGTTGCCGTACATCCATTACTAATTGCGGTGACCGAATAAGTTCCAGCCGAAAGATTATTAAATGTTGCTAAATAATTGTTAGTTATTTGTGATGCTAAAAAAGAGTTGTTACGATAAAGATAATATGTAATTTCACTACTGTCTGATGTTGCCGAAACAGTCAAAGAACCATTATTATTACCACAAGTTGTATTAACAATAGATGTAATGTCCACCGATAATCCCGATGGTACAATGACATTAATGTAGAATTGGTTATTAATTGGTAATGTTGAATCATTTGCTCTGACTAAATAAGTTCCAGCAGATAAACCTGTTTTAAAATCACCATAACCCAAATTTGGGTCATACCAATCAAATGTATAAGGTGATGTTCCACCTGTGGCATTAATTTGAACCGAACCAAAACCATTTATACAAGTTCCTGTAACCAATAACTGATAACCAAAAGTATTTCCATTACCAAATGGTGTAGGTGTAGGCGTTGGTGTTGGTGGAACACATGGATTTGTTGCAATACAGTCGGCACAATCTGAATAACCCAAACTATATGTGGCTGAAACACTTCCACCAGTTAAATTGTATATTGTTGAACCAGTAATTGCCGATACAACAACTGCACAACCTTCGAATAACACTGTTGGACCATCTTGAACAACCCAATAAAAAGGTTCACCTTCTTGATAGGTACTTGCCAATTCAATATCACCTCGTCTGAAACTAAATGTTGTACTATTACAACAAGACGAAAAACTATAATAACATGTATTTGGATTTGCGGTTCTACAAGGAGGACAACCACCACCCACACTGTAATAATCGGCGGTTAAAAATGTTTGTAATGGTGTTAGAATAGAGTCAACACCAGTGTAAGCATAACAAGCACCATCACCACTGTATACAACAGAGCTCAATGACGTTGTGAATGCCGTAGTTTCAACAGTAAATGTTTTATAGATACCACCAGGACCTGTACCAGTACAACAATTTACAAATATTTTATTTTTTATCGCCATTTATTCTAAATATTTGTTAATTAACAAGTAATGTCTATATTAACCCCCACGTTTATTTGTAATGTTGACACTTGTGTCGTTGTTTGACAGGTCAAATTGTAAACTGTTATTCTGTTTCCGTTTACAAAGAAGTAATAACCATAATTTACCAACTGTGATAAATTGTATAACAATGCCGCCTTCCATTGGTTATTTGTCGGTACACCATTGGCACCATAACCATCAAAGAATTTACTTTCAATTATTTGTACACCATCAATTCTAACATCAACATACCACTCGGTGTATAAAGTGTTGGTTTGACAGTCAGATAACTGAAGTCCTTGACTATCTAAGTAAGAATAAAGAACACTGTATAAAATTTCTGAGAATGAACTTACAGTATTTGCCCCACCATCTAACCAAGGATATATTGAACATGTTGCACTTTCAGTCGTACAATCGAAACTAAATAATTGTCCATTTGCCGAACAAGGGTCATTTTCAATTGGTATTAACTGACAACCTGATTGTCTCCTGTAAACATATTTTTGTCTTTGTAGTGGCGAGTTTTCTAATTTAACACCTGTATTCCAAATCGTAGATGCTGGAATCATCTGTTGTGTCAATCTAATCCAATACGGACCTAAACCATCAACATACTCAATAAGTTTTTGATAGGTGAAATTATCATTTGGTATTCCAACATTTTCTTGTGAAAGTAGATAGTTGTAAAAAATTGTAAGTAGTGTTGGGTATCCACTTGTTTTACCATCTGTTGAATACCATCTGTCACGAACATTAATTGTTTGTTGAACAAATGTTTGTGCAAATTCAAAAAATGTTTTCTTATTTGGTTGTGGGTCAATGAATGTCCAATCGTAACTACCAAAACTTGGGTAATATGGTATTAATCCCGTATTCGGAATTGGGTAGTTATAATTTTTTGACATTTCCCATACATTATATAGAATACCTTGTGATGGATTCAAGTATAAATCTATGTTCTTGGCGTTTAACACCAACTCATCAGATGGTGAATAATAATATGCATCATATCCAGATTGATTACTAACTCTGAATTGTGGTGGTTGCCAACTTTTTTTGTTATCAGGTGTTAACTTCAAATTATACCCTAAACTCATGTATGGGAAGTATCTGAATCGATTAAAATACTCTTGACCATATGTGAATGGTTGTAGAGTTGTTTGTACGTTAGGACTATTACCAGTAAAGACTGATGATGTTGCGTTAACATCAGCAGGGCTTCGGTGTTGTGGTGTTGACTCGAACCAACCAGCTCCTTTTTCAAAGAAATAATCTTCAGTTTCAATAGGAGCTCTTGGAAATCCGAATTCATCAACAGGATAATCATCTCTTGTTTGTGAAACAAGGTATGTAGTTGATGTTTCTGTAAATCCGGTATATTGGACACCATAAATTGTGTAGGTATCACCTGAATTCAATACTGTAACAACATCAGTATATGTACCACCTGTTATTTCCGCAAACTGTTCCTTGAATTGAACCATGTCAATTCTTTGGTCAGCCAAATAAACGTGTTCGTTAAATTCAACTAATGAATCGGGAGCGCCAACTAATCTTAACGTAAATTCAATTGAACGTCTCGTTCCTTTAGATTTGAATAAATAAGCCGAATTTAATATTAAGTTTCTATAAAATTGATAGTTGAGTTCGGATGGGGTTAATTCTCTCGAAAAACCTACATATTGTGTAACACCCGTTGATGAATATACTGAATTCAAGAAATCTTCATTTGTTATCGGAGATATGTTTGTTGACCAACCTAATGTCTGTGCCAAGTTCTTCAATAACATCGATGGAATGTCATTACCTGGTGTATAGTTCACAGAATTCATATATGCCAAGGCATCAATGAATATTTTGATTTGGTCAAAACTCCTACCGTATATTTGTAAAACCTTTGAAACTTTGTGGTCAGGTGTGTCAAACTCCAAGAAAGATTCTGTCACCATGAATCTTGTAATTAAGTTTGTTTTGTATGCGTCAAACTCACTACCTATCGTATTAAGTTGTTCCAAATAGTTAGTAAATAACGGTGTTCTGATGTCTAAGTTCCATAAACCATCTTTAGGCCAAGTTGCCGATGAGTTTTGTAAAACAACAGGTCCTGATTCGGGTTGAACGGGAACATTGAATACTGCGGTGTATGGTGGTTGAGTTAATCTATTCAAAAGAAACTTTTCAACCTCATCGAAATCCTCTGAAAATATTTTTTCAACATAATAATCGTTAGGTCTAATAACCAAAGGTTTGATTGTTGTTGGACCTGTAAATGGTTGACCATTAACAATTACTTTTATTGTTCCACTAAATAAACTTGACGATGGTGTGAAATCAATAATTGTGTATGGAATATCATCAACAACTAAAGCGTAATCACGATACCTATTTGTTATATCTCTGATAGGTGAAAAAGTTTGTTCTCTATTTTGTAAATTGATTCTTGAATTAACAGAATAATCCAAACTAAAAGGGTTTTTAATTCTACTAACATCTATTGTTAATATAGTTTCATTAGATACTGAATTATACGATATATCGTATGCAGTATTTCCTGTCGTGAAATTATAATAATAGAAGTCAACATCAATTCCCGCGGGAAAAAAATTAATAATTCTCTGTACGGAAACTTCAAACCTTTTTTGAAGAGAACCAAATATTGTAAAATTTGTTACTTGTGATAAATCAAAGTTTGGGTAAACTCTGTATTCACTTGCTTGAATTAGTCTTGATTGGTTTACCGAATCAATATCCAAATCTTGTAAGGAAACAGGATTTTGGAATGTACCAATATTAAAATTACGATTAACTTTTTCAGATATTCCAAAATCAAACTCAAAGTTACCTTGAGTAAGACCACCACCTTGCACGGTCTGTAACCCCACGATATTATCGAATGGTGTTGCAGCTCCTGATGCCCCGCTTGGAATATATCTTCTAGCCATTATTGTCCTGTGACGTTAGTATAACTCTTACTGAAATCAATATTTTGATTTCTATTCTCTTTAACTTCATAAAGTAAGTTATTGAAGTCATCTTTAATCTCATAAAGATTGAACTGAGAGTAGATATTATTTTGTGTATCGTAGATTGTGTAAATACCATCTTCCATCGACTTAGTTTGATTACCATAAAGAGCAATACCCAAGGTGTCAATATCATATTGTGAAACTTGAACTTCTAAAGTCAAAGGATTGAAGAATGTGTTTGACATTATAATTGTTTGAGCTGGTTGTCCAATGAATGGTGTTGCATTAGGTTTGTTTGTCGGTGCTGAACTTGGTGACAAAGTACAGAATACCAAGTTGGTTTGACCTTCAGTGTATCTATATCTAACGTTCTTTTGTTGTGTGTTTGTTAAGTTTTGAACAACAGGCTCACAATAAAAATTAGATGTAACAATTCTAAAGAAGTTTGGAATTTTACTTCCATCGGCATTTAGATATTCAACTCTAAATCCAACCAAACCTTGTGCAACGAATTTATTCACATATTGATTTGGTACATTAGATAAATCGATAACAATACCTTTGACATTTGGTAATGCAGATAAAACACCACAATCAGTAATTGTTGTTCTGATTTCAGCGGGTCTTATGTATAAAGTATAGATACCAATCTGAGTAAATGTTTCAGCGGGTAATCTAAGATTATATAAACCACCAAGTATTTCATTTGTATTACCTCCCGTAGCGGCGTTATTGAAATAGGGTCTCAATATTGATGTTGCATCAAGTTGTGTCAGGACAAAGTTATTTGTCACATCCCTTGATGGTGTGTAGTTCATGATGATTTGCACGTCTTCGGGCGAAACATCAGCGGGTCTTATAGTTCCATAGGTTCCTGTAGCCATTTTATGTTACATTAAAAAAATTATATCCATAATTTATAAGTTCTCCGAGATTATTAACTTCGCCAATTCTTTGTACTCTTTCATAAGCGGTGTTATTACCTCTCTCTATAAATACATTTGATTGTACTTCTGCTTGCGAAATTATTCCCAAAAGTAATTCATCTTTTATTAAAGGTTCAGCAACCATCCAATCCGCAACCAATCCTGATGATTCAACAAAATATATTGTATCACCATTTGCGTAGTCAACGTAGTTAACATCTTGAATTGTGTAGGCCGTATAAACCAAGTTTATTTCTGTTATAATACCATAATCTATTAGATTTTTTTGTACTGGTACCAATAATTTATAAGGTGTTGCACCGTATTGTTGTAACTCAGTTATTCGTGATTGGGTATATCCACTTATCACAAATGGAACCGTTACGTAGTCTGAAGAAACTTGGTCGGCAACAACATTGTTAGAATCTCCCGTAAAAATAAAATCATAAGATATTGGTGTACCACTCCAAGAACCAACATTAGGTGTAAAATATGCTGTTCCATTTGGATTAAAATCAGGAACCAAAACATATGGTGTTTGAATATTTTTTTGTACCTTTGTGTTACCCCAAGGATTAGTTTGTGATAATGTTATAGTATAACCACTTGGGTTTGAATTGTAGGTGTGTGATATAGAATCTGGGGTATATGATGTTACGATTTGAGGTGGCGTACCATCCCCCCAATCTATATAGTAATTCGAAAGTTGTAGATAGGCATTGAATTCAATATCCGCAGTATTATAAACATTCCATGTAAACGGATTTGTTGTTGTGGATGAAAAAATAAAATTGGTTACAACATTTTGTTGTGATATTGCACCGTCAAAAACCGAATAGTATCCCAAATCAATTGTATTTTGAACAAGTAAGATTGGAACGGTTAAACCTGTCAATAAAGATGTGTTGTTTGTACCACCCGTTAAAACTTGGGTCATTGCTGAATACACACCATATGTTTGACCTGATACGGTAACATCTGAAATCACCGTTTGCAATACTTCGGGTGATACCAAAATTCTCATTACTTGCGTTTCCATTATTGAGGGTTTACATATTCATACCATTTTATCGGAGCACTTACCGTACCAACTCTATTACCATTTGGATGATTGAATACCTCAAATGTTTGTGTTGGGTAATCCAACTTTACTTTATAATAGAAATAATCTTCAGGTGGAAAATCAAATGGATTACTCGAGTTTTGTTGTCTATTCATCATTTTTATAAATGTTCCATTGTCAGCGTTAAAAAACTTTGCTGTCATATAAAATGTATCAACATTTAAAAAATCTCTTTTCTTTAACCAATAAATAAAGAACCCTTCTTTATCACCAATATAGTCCAATGTATATTTTGGTTTTCTTATTTGAACAGGCGTTGTATTTGACAATACCCCTGGTGTCATAAACCCTTGAGAGACTGGCAATATTGTTGTTAGACATATTTTTTGTGTTAGAGTTGTTGGACTATCATAATAATCAATCTTCCAAAAAGACTTAGAGAATTTTCTTTGGTAGTAATATATTTGATTCACACTAAACTTTGGTATATACGAGTTCAACCAAGTAGGAGTTGTAGCAATTGGGTTATTCAAATAGAACTCATAATTCAATGATGTTTTAGTTTGGTCATAAATTGCGTGGTCAAACCTTGTAACTTCAAAGTCATCATCTTTATTTAATATTTTATCAACAATTGTTGTTTCATATTGTTCGATTGCTTCTTGAGCACCCCCAAAATCCCATACCTGTTCCAAAGGAAAAACAATATCCTTTGGTTGGTTATTAAACAACACTCTTATTTTATTCGCATCCATCGATTATCGGGTCTACTACCACATTAGGGTATAATTGGGTTATGTCAAATGACGCACCTTCTGGATACAATCTAAATTGTAAATTATCAAAAGGATAATGAGTTTCGTTTAAGAAAGGATAATCAACACCCCTATCCAAACTATCTATATAACCATAAGTATATATCTCCCTCCAAATCCATTGTTGTAAGTTGTTAGAAAAATATGCCCACGCTGGCACATCCTCAACCAAATTGTTACTGGCAGTTTCCAAATAACTTGAAAATACTTTCAATGTTATTGGGTTGTGTACCTGGTAGTAATATCCATTTGGATTTGTTGTGGCTGTGGTCGGGACTGTAAAACCTTTTTGGTAATAGGTTAATTTTTGCATGTACGGTGAAATAACTCTCTCGGTTTGTGTGATTTCATTCCACTCACACCAATCACCATACATTGTATCACCACTTGTTCTTGGTAAGTTCACGGTAAAATTATAAACCTGATTTCCTTGAGTACGAGTATATCCCGAAATATTATTTGTTTCTAACGAATCGTTATTTGTTGTTGACCACCACTGATTTGTTTTGCCTGGCAACATATTGAATTTCCAACCTTTTCGTAATTGATTGAACCAACCCATGTATCCCACAAATTGGAATGTTGCAAAAATTTGGGTCAAAGGTTTTTTGTTGTTGTCCTGTTGATTAATAACACTCAAATCGTGAGCCAAGGTAACGTTATAAGTTTTGGAACTTTGATACGCACTTACCCTACCTATCTTATTTGGTGTTAATGATGAAAATTGATACACACCCTCATCGTTGAATGAGTTTAATTCAAAACCATTCATAGTTATGATAGAATCGTGGGGGTCTGTAATAATCTTATGTATTCTTACATAATATCTTGATTTAGTTTCACCACTATTATTAACATCAATAATTCTTTTGAATACACCTGTCACACCGGTATTAAATGTTGTACCAGTAAACCCAACGTTGGCTAAATTGAATGTGTTCACATCTGAGCCCAAAGTTCCATTTCCTAAACTGTAAACTTGAAATGTGTTTACATCATTGTATGTAAAGGGTAATTCAACGTACTCACCTTCTAACAGTCCATGTTCAACAGGACAATTGAATTGAACTATGGGTAACCCTCTTTCACTACCCAAAACAATATAGAAAGGTATTCCATCACCCGATTTCCAAGGGTTAATTGAAGTTCCATTTTCAAAGAAATATTGCATTGGTACATCGTAATCATTATCATACGGATATGACATTACAATATTCCAATTATAGCTTGAAGCACTTTTGGCAACAAAAGGAATTTGAGCATTATCAATGTCAGTTCTAATAAACTCGAATTCTTGATATGTTGGTAGTCCACTCCAACTTCCGTTGACAACAGAAATTTCAGGAGTTATATAAATCAAAGAATTTCTAAAAACATTATAATCAGTATAACCAACTAAATTGTTTTCATAAAGATATGAAATTTTGATGGTAGGTCTGAAGGTTGTTGATTTTTGTCTTTCATCATCAAAAACAGTAATCAAGTTTAAAGAAACTGTTCTATCATAATCCACAACTTCAGATTGTGTTTGTAACAATTCGGTTTGTATACCAATATCACTGTTGGGTGCCGCCTTATATTGTAAGTCAGGTTTAACAATTAAATAACTACTAACACTCATCTTAAATACCTATATATGTTTGAGAAAATTTATCCATAGCAGACTTTCCTTTTTTCAATCCAAAATAGAAATACCAAGGAGCACTAACAATAGTTTTTTGGTTATTCGGAACACTAGCGTTTTTGGCAATATACTCACCTTTAACATTTCTTTGGAAGATGTAACCTTTTCTATTTTGTATCAAACCTGAACTATCCAAAAACATCGGTGTTCTTAATCTATCAAGACTTTGGTAGTTTTGTTTAAAAAATGGTCTACTATCTTCACCTGTTTCCCAATTGTTTTTTTGAGTACCAAATATAGTCAACCCACCATTATCCCATGTTTGGTTCACCCAACCATAATATGGAACTTGTTGTGATTTTGTACCCAAATCATCCGAGATTAGTGTTGAACCAGTTAAGTTCCTATCAAGTCTTCTTGGTGAAATAACGTCTCTATCTTCACTTGAACCACTGTAAAAAATACCAAACACCGGAGAAAATAACGAACCAAGAGTATTTCCAGCACCAACATATACAGGATTGTTTAATGGGTTTGTTGGGTCGTCTACGTAGTTTTCCGCATCATATGGTGTAACACCATATTGTGAATTAATTTGTAACATCTGTGCGTAATCACCATCAACTTTTTCTGCACTATTTCTATGAAAAAAGCCCTGGGATTTAATAATGGTTGTTGATAGAGGACCTGTGGGTATCAATTGTAAAAGGAATGATTCGTTTGTTAATCTTGAAAGTACTAACAATTGATTCAAACCACTTACATCGTTCCATGATGTCGAACTAAGTTTGTTCATTTGATATCCATAGTAATTTGGTGAAAGTGTAACATACTTTGACCAATCATATTTCGGACCCATATCCAAAATAGTTGTTGGATATAATAAATTCCTAACGTGTTTACTTTGATTATCACCAGTTTTACCAATAAATTGTTTTGAGACATTATTCCATGGACTTGAGCGATAATAGGGATTATTTGAGTTTGGGTCAAATACAACAACATCAGCACAATACCCATATTTAACCTTATTACGAACAACTTTTCTACCAAATGTTAAATTATCCCCACCAATTTTTGTTAAAACAGGAAATGCAAATAATGTTCCATTTACCCACGAATTAACAAATGTTTGTGCGACAAGTCCTTGACAAATACCATATGTTGACAAATATCTGGCTTGCCATTGTAAATATAAATCAAAATCATTATTCCTACCAAACAAAGATATAATTGGTTTGTTTACTAATACATAACACCCTCTAACAACTGTTTTATTTCCACCTGAATTGGTGTTACATGGATTATCGGATGGTCTAACACTAAAGTTGGTCCCATAACCATTATAACAATATAAATTTACCATATTATCACAGGTAAATGTATTAGCCACAGAATTAAATGTACCACCAGTTTCATTGTCCGATATTCCTGTTGGGTCACCATAATCAATTGATGGTGGTGTTACAGTTGTTTCTGATTGACCATAATCATCGTATAATACATATGGTAGTCCGTTAGATGCTTGCCATGCGAAATAGTTGTTCAAAACTGTATCGGGAACAGTTCCAACAGGAAGTCTATCAGACCTCATTACCATTTTTTGATTGTAAACAATCATGCTACCAAGAGTATATCTGGCCCATGAAGGAGCAAAATAGTATCGTGGTCTAACGTTATTATTATCGTCACCGTTAACTTTCTTAATTGAGTTTGTCCATTTTGTTGGTTCACTATAAATAAATGAACCCCCTTCAATATATTCGTTTGGACGATACCCAACACCAGTTGGTGTATTTTTTCTAACGAGTAATTCATTAGAACCACCCAACGAAACCATAGCGGTTGTTAATAAAGTATCTCCATTATCACTATCTATTTTGTAATTATTAACCTGTGAATAATCTAACGCCGAATAATAAGTTTGAAGTGTTGTGGTGTATGCTGAATATTGTGTACCAGCGGTGTAAGTAAATGATGGGAAATACAAGTAACCACCATTGTTTGTTTGTAAATTATTTGTTAATTGACTATGATTTACTGTCTGTAATTTCGGTTGTACCGGTACGTTAAGAAAAAATTCACCTTCAACTAATTTTGAACCAAAATTATTGTAACCAAATATTCTTGATAAATCATATTTTATTGTTTTTCTACCACTTTGTGGGTCTACACCCCTAACCATAAAAACAATACTAATGTCACCACCATTCCAAGCCGAAAGATAATCATCATATGATTCAACACCATTTTTACCATCCTCTTTAAATAATTTTAGGGATTGACTTAATTGACTGTATAAACTGTCGTTGAATACCAAACTTGTATTCGGTGGTGGTTTACATGGTGTTTGGAATTGAATTGTAAACGGAGAGGTTGAGGTTATGCTATTTTCACAAGCACATATAACAATTTGAGTTTGTGATGTTGTCATAACGGTAGAACCAGGAGTTCCATCGTAAAGAATATAATCAAAAGTAATTGGTACGATAGCACCTGAACCCCTTTTAACTGTGTATTGTATATAATTACAAACGGATGTACTTGGTTGTACCACAGCATTTTGTGAAACGAAGTCATTATATGTTAAACCTGTAATTACTTGAAAATATTCTATGTCAGTAGCAAACTTATAGTTTTTTGTAATTAACTTTGTTGGGTTTCCACTCAAATTATAGGTAACTGATTGTGATACATTTGAATTTGAAGGGTCCGCATAATCAATCACAATTGTTTTACCCTCTATTGTTGTTCCTGTAATTCCTGTTGTGTTACCCACTGTAAGACCACTTACGTTGGGGTCTTTAGAAAAGTTTGGTTGTTGGAATGACATTAATTGACCAGACTTGAAAAAAGATTGGGTATCGGGGTCAACAATAACCGCCATGATATTATCGTAGTGAAAAGTATTTGGGTTGTATTTTGGTTCTATTTGTGTTTT
>SXGQ01607663.1_pt1 | contig 17275 bp, 18 predicted proteins | sample 3178371 | NCBI WGS metagenome assembly SXGQ01 (sample SAMN11356859, study PRJNA531348) | freshwater metagenome | isolation source: freshwater sample F1-20 | place: China: Fuxian Lake, Yuxi | collected 2017-12-25 | reverse complement strand
TACGATAATAAAAGCAAAAAGTGTATTTGTAAGCAGTACTTTAAGGCTAAGTGATTGTTTTACCTTAACCCAACTCTTGAACACCTTAGTTTTTTCCAACTCCTGCTTTGTAACCAACTCCTCTTACTGTAAGAACATGCTTAGGGTCGTCCGCATCGACTTCGATCTTTGATCTAAGTCTTTGAACATGCACATTCACTAACCTTGTATCGGCTGCGTGCTGATAGCCCCAAACTTCACTAAGTAAAGCTTCTCTTGTAAAAACTCGGCCTGGCTCTTTAGCTAATGCGACTAATAGATCAAACTCAAGCCTAGTTAGTGGAATTTCTTTTTTATTTTTTATAACTTTATGTTCCATTTGATCAATAATTAGATCACCAATGGCTAATGACCCAACTCGACCAACTCGTCTTAGTCTTGTATTAATTCTTGCAACTAACTCTTGTGGTTTAAATGGCTTAACCATGTAATCATCTGCGCCTGCTTCAAGCCCAAGTACTACATCTTGGGTATCACCTTTAGCCGTTAACATAACGATCGGTACCATTGAAGTTTCTCTAATTATTTTGCAAACCTCAACGCCATCAATCCCAGGCAACATAACATCAAGTAGTACTAGATCTGGAGTACGTTTGTTAAAAACATTCATTACATTATCGCCTCGATTAACAAGGTCAACCTCCATGCCAGCACCTGTTAAAACTATGCTTAGCATCTCGGCTAAGTCCTGGTCATCGTCAACGACCATGACTAATGGCATTTATGAACCGTGTTCCCAGGAGTTTAAATAAAGTTCTTGAGCAGGCGTTAATACATCTAGTGATGAGCCCATACTCTCCAACTTTAACCTTGCTACATCTTTATCAATTGAAGATGGCACATCATGTAATCCTGCTGGTAAGTCTTTACCAGATTTAAGCAGCCACTCTGCTGTAAGTGCTTGATCTGAAAATGACATATCCATTACAGATGCTGGGTGTCCTTCAGCTGCACCAAGATTTGCCAATCTGCCCTCAGCAATAAGCAAAATACGTCGGCCATCTGCCATTACATATTCATCAGTTTGATGGCGCATTTTTGAATTTTTTTGCTTTGCATTCTTTTCAAGCCAGGCAACATCGATTTCAATATCAAAATGTCCAGAATTTGCCAAGATTGAGCCATCTTTCATTTGCTTAAAATGTTCATCTCGTAATACATCTCTATTACCAGTGACAGTTATAAAGATCTCGCCAATAGCTGCGGCCTTTGTCATAGGCATAACTCTAAAACCTTGCATTAGTGCATCTAAAGCCTTTGTAGGATCAATTTCGGTAACAATTACCTCTGCCCCTAAACCTTTTGCTCTTTCAGCAACTCCTTTTCCACAATAACCAAACCCTGCAACTACAACAACTTTACCTGCAACTAATGTATTGGTCGCACGAAAAATTGCATCAAATGTTGATTGTCCTGTGCCGTATCTATTATCAAACATATGCTTAGTATCTGTATCGTTAACAGCAATCATTGGGAACTTTAAAGCACCATCTTTTGCCATCTGACTTAATCTAATTACGCCAGTTGTAGTTTCTTCACATCCAGCTAGTACGCCATCAATTAATTCAGTTCGAGAAGTATGAATTACGTTTACTAAATCGCAACCATCATCAAAAACTAATTGCGGTTTTATGTCTAAAGCGGAGTTTATATGTGAATAAAAACCATCACGATCAATTGCATTTTTGGCAAAAACAGAGATTCCATATTCATGGACTAACGCAGCAGCAGTTTCATCTTGTGTTGATAATGGATTTGAAGCACATAGTGCAATCTCTGCTCCACCTGCTTTTAGAGCCAACATTAAATTTGCAGTCTCTGTAGTCACATGCATACATGCAGCAATTCTTACTCCATTAAATGGTTTTTCTTTAGTGAACCTATCCTTAATTTGTGAAAGTACCGGCATATTTCTTGCTGCCCATTCAATACGCTTTTTACCTTCAGGGGCTAAAGCAGCATTAGCGATGTCACTTTTAATGCCAGTTGCTGTATTCATTAACTCTCCTATTAATAATTAGGTTCTCGAAATAATTGTTAGGGGCTAAAGATACCCTGCTTGCCCTGTATTTATCACCTTTTAATTTGAGCTAGTACCGTATCCCTAATCGCAATCATCTGCTTTTGCGTTTCAGCCTCAACATTTAACCTTAATAGCGGCTCAGTATTTGAAGGTCGAAGGTTAAACCACCACTCTTTTGCCGTAACTGTCAGCCCGTCTAATTCATCAACCTCATACTCGCCTTCATAAAGCTTCTTAATACCATTAACTGATTTTTGAGGATCTTTAACCTTACTATTTACTTCACCACTTGAAAAATACCTGTTATACGGCTTTAGCAAATCTGACAAGGTAGCATCACTATTCATTAATTCAGCTATGGCATATAAAGCTGCCAGCATGCCTGAATCTGCTTTCCAGAAATTTTTAAAGTAAAAATGACCAGAATGTTCACCTGCAAACACTGCTCCGGTTTCTGCCATTAACTTTTTAATATAAGAATGGCCAACTCTGCTACGAATTGCCTTACCTTTATGCTCAGTAATTACTTCCGGAACAGCTCTTGAGGAGATCAAATTATAAATAATTGAAGATTTAGGGTTTTTCTTTAACTCACCGACCGCAATAAGTGCTGTGAGTGCAGAAGGATTTACCAGCTCGCCTTTTTCATTAACTAGAAAACAGCGATCAGCATCGCCATCAAATGCCAGGCCAATGTCAGCTTTATGCTTTTTAACCATTTTTTGCAGATCTTTTAAGTTTTCTGGCTCAATTGGATTTGCTTCATGGTTTGGAAAATTTCCATCTAGCTCGAAATACATTGGTACTAAATCCACATTGAGTTTTTCCATAATTGCTGGAGCAGTAAATCCAGCCATCCCATTACCAGCATCAATAACTACTTTAATTCTTCGTTTAGAAAAAGTTTTTTTAGGGAATTGTTTTAACAAATAATCAACATATTCACTAAGTAAATCTTGCTCTCTAATATGTCCTATTGGCCTATTAGATATTGGCACACCTTTTTCAATAAAATCTCGAATAATCTGTAAGCCAGATTCTTTTCCAACAGGTCTTGCACCACTCATGCATAATTTCATGCCGTTGTATTTAGCAGGATTATGACTAGCGGTAAACATAATGCCTGGTAAATCTAATTTTCCTGAAGCAAAATAAAGCATATCTGTTGAGGATAATCCAATTCGGATTACATCCATCCCCTGACTTGTAGCACCATCACAGAAAGCTTTTGCCAGTAGTGCAGAAGAAGGTCTCATATCCTCTCCAACTACTATTGTTGGGGGCTGCCTTTCGATCTCTAAAAACTTAGCAAAAGCTACTCCGACTGAAAATGAAAAATCTGGAGTAATTTCATTTTTGACCAAGCCTCGAATGTCGTAGGCTTTAATTATGTTATCTAACATGTAATTCTTAATTTAATTTAGATTAATTAAAAGATTAGTTTGATGGCAGAACTCGTAAGTGTCCACGTCTACCTAGTTCAGGCTGCATAGTTTTGCTACCTGAATCCGAAGTAACCACTTCTCTAACTGCATTTGCAATTGCCATCAAATCCTCTTCTGAAGGCCCAGAATTATCAATAACTAATTCTTCCTTGATTACACTCCAGCCGACTGGAACTGTAAGTCGTTCACTATGAATTGAACAAAGATCATAATTATGTGGTTCAACATATGTTGATAATGGACCTAGGACTGCAGTTGAATCTGAATAAATATAGGTAAGGGTTTTAATAGCAGCGTTAGTACAGCTAGCTCTTGAGCATCTACGACTATTAGACCTTTTCATATGAACAGATTATCGGGGAATGGATAGAAAAGTTGGGATTTAGCGCCGTGTGATTACTGAGGCATCTGAAATTGGCTCGGAGGCGGTTTCTAAATTTCCACCGTTATTCATAGGAAGTGAACTAATCCCAATATTAGCCTCCAGTGGCAACAAAATAACCCCGCCACTTATCCCTTTTTCTAATGCAGTTACCTGCAATCTGTTTAGGCCCACTGGTGATTGCCACGAGATAAAGTCTCTGCCTGATAATTTCTTTTCAACTTTTTTACCATTTACGCCATTAGCTTTAACTAACACATTAATTTTATCTCCAACAAAAGTTAAAATTGGTCTTGAGCCGGTCAAATTTACACTCCAATTACTTACTATGTCAGAACCAGTAGTCCAAGTTATTTCATTACTTCGACCAAAAGTAAAATTTGTAAGAACACTGGCAAGAATAGGTTGATCAGAGTTAACTATTACTGAAAAAGTCTGGTTTGTTGGTGCTGCTGATAATGGAATACTTAATACTCTTTGTGCATCAACTTTAACTTCGGAAAGACCATCTGGTACGAAGTTGCCATCATTTGAATTAATAGTTACTTCAATATTTGCATCAATTTTTCCAGGAACTAATATTCTTAAAATTTGGCTTATTGAATTATTGTTATTATTCAATTTACCCACTAATCCTGGAATTGAAACAATTCTTGCTTGTTTTTCAGCCTGAGCAACTGGGGAAACAAAGTCTGCTCCAAGAGATTTAAGCCCCTTCTTACGTTCATCAAATAAAAATGAGCTAACTCTTCCAGATTTTGTAGTCACTGCAATAACAATTTCACCTTCACCGGGAGCTAATGTATCTACGGAGATTCTCTTTGTAGAATTTTGAGGAATTTTAAATTCACTGACCTCAAGCGCACCATTGGGTGTAAACACCTCAACTTCAACATTTGAATCTGAATAACCGCTATTTACAATATATAGAAAAGACTTGCTGGTGATTGCACCAGAACCGCCTACAAACCACTGTTGCCCATTGCTCACCGAGCATGGAACTGCTGCTTTCCATTTATTATTTGCAAAAGTTATTGCGGTACCAGCATTTCCTTCAATTAAAACAGATGTATTAGATAACGGAATTTGTGTTGACTTACCTTCAGCTAGTTTTTTAGTTGCCCCATCAATTGACCTGCGACCAATTTTCGGATTTGTTACTCCAGCTATCGATGAAACCTTATTTCCAATGGCTGGGCATACAGTTGCTGGATAGCTAGAAACTACCTTTATCTGCTCACTACGCTCTGGGATAAAAATATTTAAAGCTAAGACAATAAGCAAAAAAGCAATTAAAAACCCGTTTCTTAATGAAATTTTCTTTATCATAGTAATTCCTCAAGTGGTACTTCTTTACGTTTACGTCCTGATGGTAACGCCAAAATTATCACTGACAGAATTACAATTAATTGAATTGAAATCCACCCTCGTCGCGCCGTTCCATCATGAGTAACCAAAATCTCCCCTGGTTGATCAATCTTGAAAACTGGCTGCCCAAATTCATTTTTTTCAAGTGGAACGTTTTTGCCATTTAATAATAGCTTCCATGATGGATCATATTTCTCGGCAACAATTACAAATCCATCCGAAGATACATATCCATTGGCGCTCTTATCGGTTGAATTAATAGTAGAAAACTTGCCGCTACTGTTCTTAAAAACTATTCGAGCTTTAGCATTATTAACTTTCCAGATTACGCCATCTTTTGTAGATGAACTTCTGGTAAATCCACCAATGCCATCAATAGTCCTTACTAGTGATGGATCTGCTGGATCTTTCATAAAAATATATTGAATTCCATAGGATCCCAACACTTGACTACTACTTGCACCAATACCATTAAATAGATCAACTACGGATTTATGAACAATTTCGGGAGTTTGGGTTGAAACATCAGGGTCACCAATAATTAAATCACTACCCCTGCTTATAAAGTATTTAACTTGATCTTGATTTTTTCTTACGACAAGAGTTTTTGGCTTCTCATTGGTAGTGGCTAGATCAGATATAAAGGCTGGAATAACCTGTTCATTATCTGTTCTAACTAATGAATTAGCACCTACCGTAACTCCCCAACCTATAATTAAAAGTGCTGAAGAAATAGTAATAATTGCAGTAACGGCTGAAATAAAATGTTTATAACCAAGGTTAATTCGACGCAATTGCGGTAGCAATTTTTCTGCAATTGAAAAAATGCTCAGCAGTAAAACAAATTGTGCCAGAACTAATAATGAACCAGTCCAAACCCTCTGAGCACTTGAATTGTTTGAAGAAACAAAATATGAGGACAAGGTAATGCTTAATACCAATGCTACTAGCGCTAGTAAGCCATTACCTCTTTGATCTTTGGTGATTAAAGTAATTAGTAAGAACAAAATAAAGGGAGCAAAAATGTAGCGTGATGGTGAGGTAGGCCCGCCTGGATTAAACAAAAGTACTGAGATTGGCTCACCTGCTGACAGAGATAATCCAGGTTCAAGCAATTTGGAAAATGGGTTAGCTAGCACTGAGAGTGAAATAGGTAGATTGATTAAAACTGGGGTAAAAATTAAAGCTGTCCGCTTCTTTATCTCATCATGACTTAGATTTTTAAGAACAATCTGCCATTGATAGCTTTTACTATTTTTAAGGCCGAAGTAAAAAACAACTAATTGAAATAAATGGTAGTAAAACCAAAAGAGTAAGAAAATTGGAGAAAAGGTGGCAGATATTCCCGCTAAAATCGTAATCAAATAAAGTTTTCGCCATTTTAAAGTTGTTAAACTGTTGTGCTGATAAAGTGAAGTAAAGATTATTGGTAATAAAATTGCAACAACAAGTGTTCCAATTCTTCCCTGATTTATCGAGGCTAGAACGACCGGTGAGATTGCATAAATAAAACCAACAAATGTTGCAGAGTAATTTGTTAATGAGTACTTACGAGCTGATCTATATGCTAAGCAGTACAAAATCACTGGAATAGATAAGAAAAACAGGTAGATAAATATTTGAGGATTACCCGCTGTTATAAAGGATGCACCAGCAGTGATTAATAACCACAGAGGTGCTGGTTCGCTACTTCCTAATCCAACCAAATGCCACGAACTAACAAAATCTCGAACTAAATACATTGCACTATCTGGCGCAACTGGCAATGCTCCACCAGATAATGAGCCAAATCTGTTACGCGAATAAAGAATTGTAAACAAAGTTACTACAAGAATTCCAAATAGGAATGGTTGCTTTGCTAGCGCTCTAATCTTTGCAAAACTCCTACTTTCAACAAACTCAATTTCATCAAAACTTTCATCAATTACTCCAATATCAGAGTAGCTCTTTACTTTTTGAGATGAACTCCTTGATTTACCAGTTTTAAATGCTGCAGTTAATGATGTTGAAATTCGCTCTAGAGTTGATCTAATTTGAATAGTACGAGATGGGATAAATTGCTTGATTACCCGCGCACTTAAAACTCTATTTTGTTTTCGATATCTTCTAGATTTCACCAAGTCGGCTGGTTTAAATATCAATAACCCAATCGCTGCAATCTCATCTGCAGCATATCCTGGCAGCTTAGCTAGTAAGTAAATTATTGATCTGCCAATAGAGGTAAATAAAAGTTGAATTGCCACCCATGGCAGGATCCACCTACTTGAGTTTGCAAGTAGAACGAAGGCAGCATTTCGTCTATCCAATAACAATGGCCTATGTAAAATCGCATCTTTAACATCAACAGATCTACGTTCGGTTGAGGCAGCTTCGGCATGATAAAGCACTGCTTCGCCGACACAAATAACAGCATGCCCAGCAATATTTGCTCGCCAACCTAAATCAACATCATCTCTAAATAACTCAAGGCTTGGGTCAAAGCCACCTAGCTCTTCAAAAACTGATCTCTTAATTAACATGCCAGCGCTACTAACAGATAAGACTGTATTTACTTCATCATGTTGACCCTGATCATGTTCTCTATTTTCTAATCCAGTCCAGCGAGCGCCATTTTCAGTAATACTTATTCCAGCTTCAAGAATATGCTTTCGGTCATACCAACCTAAAATTTTTGGACCAGCAATTGCCACCTGAGGACGTTCGACAACAGCTTCTAGTAATTTTGCGAGCGCAAATTTATCGGGAGCACAATCATCATGAATTATCCAAAGCCATTCATTATTTTCATCCTGCATTGCTGGCAATTTGGCAACAGCGGTTGCAACAGCTGAACCAAAACCTGCACTTTTAGATTGCTTAATAACTGGAATTCCAGCATTACTTAGTAACTTTACTGAGCCATCAATTGATCCATTATCAACTGCAATGATTTGATCTGGTAAATGCTTTTGTGATGATAAAGAGGCCACAACCTCACTTAGCCAAGTAACGCCATTATGTGTAACAAGTATTGCTGTTACATACTGGTCGTTTACCTGCGCTGCGGTGCTCTTCTTTTCAGCCACCCGTTATTTTAAGCGGTACGGCGCTTTAAGCGGCGGCGTTCGCGTTCAGATAATCCGCCCCAAATTCCAAAACGCTCATCATGTGCCAGGGCATACTCAAGACACTCTGAGCGCACCTCACAGGATAGACAGACTCTTTTCGCCTCGCGGGTTGAGCCGCCCTTCTCAGGAAAGAAGGCCTCTGGATCGGTTTGAGCGCATAGCGCTCGCTCCTGCCATGAAAGTTGTTCTGATGAAACTACTAGGGCAGCAAGCTCTGCGCGTTGATCTGACATCTTCACTCCTTATAACTTCGGTTAATACTTCAATTACTTAAAGGGCCAGGGTGTGCCCGCAATAAGAGAATTACACGCTTGTAACTCTAATAAGTCAAGTTGATATCAAGCAATCTGTGGGCTTAAAAACCTAAATAATTAGAAAATACGATCATTCCAGCCGATATTTGGGTATTTGGCGCAATTATTGAGTCAATAATTTTGCAGCTCGCGCCGATTTTTGCACCCTTACCAATTATTGAACCAGAGATCTGCGATTGACTCTCAACTATTACTTCAGGTCCAATTACTGATCCCTTTTCAATCAAAGCAGTAGTAGCTACGTGCGCCGTATCTGAAATCAGAGATTCATTTGCATGCTCTGGTGTGGCATCGGAATGTATTTTGCCCATAATTAAATCCGCAGATGCCTTAACTAGCGCTGCTGGAGGTCCAATATCTAACCAGTATGAGTTATCGACAAAGCCAAAAATATTTGCTTTTGAATCAATAAGACTTGGGAAGGTTTGTCGTTCAACACTTACCACCTGATTAGATGGGATGCTGCTAATAATACTTGAATTAAAAATATAGCAACCAGCATTTATCAAATTACTAACCGGGTTATCCATTTTCTCTAAAAAGACTTTAACTCGATTATCCTTATCAAGCTCAACGCAACCATATGCCCTTGCATCTACCACCTGTGTTAAATACAAGGTGATATCAGCTTTATTTTTTTGATGAAAATCAATCTGCGCTGCTAGGTCATGCCCACTTAAAACATCCCCATTAAAGATAACGACTTGATCGCAAGGCCCAAGGGATGCAGCCGCATTTTTAATGCCGCCCCCTGTGCCCAGTGCAGTTGTTTCAACTGCATACTTTATTTTTATACCAAATTTCTCCCCGTTGCCAAAATATGGTTCAAACAGCTCAGCTTTGTAAGAGGTTGCTAAAACTATTTCACTAATTCCTGCTTTTGCTGCTTTTCTTATTTGATGCTCTGTAAATGGCACTCCTGCAACCTCTAGCATCGGCTTAGGGGTGTGCTGAGTTAGTGGTAATAATCTAGTTCCTCTACCACCTACTAATAAGATCGCACTTGTTCTCATTATTTAATTCTTTCAACTACTAGATCAATACTTTCATCAGTTGCAGTTAGAGCAATTCTAATAAATTTTTCACTTCCGTAAAAACTGCCTGGGGTTACTAAAACCCCAAGATTTGCAAACCAGTCCACAGTTTTATAACAATCCTCATTCTTACTACACCAAATATATAAGCCGGCTTGGCTGTGTTCGATAGTAAAGCCTGCATTTGAAAGTGCAGTTATCAATTTAATACGTCTTTTTTCATAACGCTCTGCCTGCTCAATCGCATGATTGTTATCAGATAAGGCAGCGATCATTGCTTGTTGAACCGGTAGTGGCACTATGAGTCCTGCATGTTTTCTTATCTGCCTGATTTGATCAATTAATTTGTTATCACCAATTACAAATGCTGCTCGATAGCCCGCTAAGTTGGAACGTTTTGAAAGTGAATGTACCGCTAATACGCCTTCGTTATTCCCGTCAGTTAAAGACAAAATAGATTTTGCTTCTTTTGAAAATGATAGATAGCACTCATCACTTGCTATAACCGAGCCATTATTTCTTGCCCAATTTATAGTTGCTAAAATTTCGCTATCGCTTTGCACCTGCCCAGTTGGATTTGATGGTGAATTTATCCAGGCCAGATCTGCTGTTGGCCAACTTTTTGCATCGATTTCAACTGGTATTGCTTTAGCTGATGCCATTAAAGCGCCAACTAAATAGGTTGGATAAGCAATCTTTGGATAGAGAACTGTTTTACTTTGTAAAAATGTTGGCAATAAGGCGACAAACTCTTTTGAACCAATTACTGGCAGCACATCAAATTCACCAGTTGCGCCAAGATTTAAAGTAGCCCAAGCTCTAATCGCATCTTTTAATTGGGAACTACCAGCAGTTAATGGATAACTTGGTGAATTACTTGCCTTAGTTAAAGCCTCTTGAATAAATGTAGGTGTTGGATCAACTGGAGTGCCTTGTGATAAATCTATGAATCCACCCGGATACTTTTTTGCTTTTTCGCCATAAGGCGCCAAAAGATCCCAGGGAAAATCTGGCAGCTTCAGAAAAACTTATTTCTCTTGTGGTGGTAGTGCTGCAACTACTTCATGATCTTTACCAACTGCACCAAGCTTTGCTGCACCACCTGGAGATCCAATTTCAACAAAGAACTTGCTATTTACTTCGCTAAAGTTTTTCCACTGCGCAGGGACATCATCTTCATAATAAATAGCCTCAACTGGGCACACTGGTTCACAAGCACCGCAATCCACGCACTCATCAGGTTGGATGTACAACATGCGATCGCCCTCATAAATACAATCAACTGGGCATTCTTCGATACAGGATTTATCCTTAACATCAACACACGGTTGAGCAATTATGTAGGTCACGCTTCTCCTTACAGTGAATCCACCTAGTTAGGTGGAGAATACTGCCATCAACTCTGATAAGTCTGGCCAAGTTTAATAGGAGGAACCAAATGCAGCCATCAGCGGCTCATGTCGGCCAGCGGGTGAGTATCCGATTACACGATCCTGATGGGGGTTTTCGCGACATTTTAGGGGTTTTAGAGAGCGAAAACACAGTGCGCAAAAAAGATGGTTCGCTAGTTAGCTTTGATCTGGCAAAGATAGCGGTATGGAAGATTGTGCCAAGTAAATGAAGCCAGCTAAAGACTTACTCAAAATTAACCTTTTTGATACTAAGACGCGCGCGCTGCAGCCCTTAGTAAGTAGTGATGGAAAAAGTTTAAGAATATATGGCTGTGGTCCAACTGTTTATCGAGATGCACATGTTGGAAATATGAGAACTTTTCTACTTTCAGACATAATTATTAGACTTGCGAAGAATTTAGGATATGAAATTAGATTTATCCAAAATATTACCGATGTTGGCCATATGTCAGAGGATTTTGTTGAAGATAAAATATTAGCCCAAGCTAAGGCTGAATCTAAGGATCCATACGAAATCGCTAGAATTTATGAAGCACGATTTCATGCTGACTTAAAACTTTTAAATATAACTCCTGCCGATAACTACCCAAAAGCAAGTGAATGTATTGATCTTATGCATGATCTAATAAACAAATTAATCAAGAAAGATAATGCCTATGTTGGAAGCGATAACTGTGTTTACTTTTCCGCCCAATCATTTCCTAGTTACGGAGCAATTAGCGGGAATAGATTAGATTCTCTAAAACCTGGACATAGATTTGAATATAGCGAGGATGGCGCTAAAAGATTTCATGCCGATTGGGCGCTATGGAAAGCTGCAGAAAATCGAACACAGATGATTTGGAATTCACCTTGGGGTAAAGGATTTCCGGGTTGGCATGTTGAATGTTCAGCAATGTCACTTCATTACTTAGATGGATTTGTAGATTTGCACTTAGGTGGGATAGATCTTCGGTTTCCGCACCACGAGAATGAAAGAGCACAATCTAACTGTGTAATAGATCAAGAGGCAGTTGCGCTTTGGTTACATGGTGAACACCTATTATTTGAAGGCCGGAAAATGGCCAAAAGTTCCAATAATGTTGTTTTGGTATCAGACTTAATCGCAAAAAAACTTGATCCACTTGCATTGAGATTGTGCTTTTTAGAAAACCGCTATCGAAGTCAGATGGATCTAAGTTGGGATAGTCTTAAAGCTGCTCATCAACTAATCCAACGTTGGCGAGAAAAAATCTCGATTTGGAAATTAAGTGGCTCAACAGTTAATGCTGAGAGTAACTCATGGGTTAGTCAGATCACAGCAGATTTATGTGATGATCTTGATACCCCAAGAGCACTTCAAAAGTTAAGAAATATCGAAAAATCACAATCAATAAGTGATGGTGTTAAGTTTGCAATCTTTAGTGAAATCGATGTTTTGTTTGGACTAGATCTTTTGAACTCATCATTAAAAAGTGAAGAGTTACCAGCGCACTTAAATGAGCTGTTAATTAAACGACAGAAAGCTAGATCTAGCGGTGATTTTACCGAAAGTGATCGATTGCGTGATCTTTTGGCTGAGAATGGAATTTCAGTTAATGATGGCAAAGATGGACAAAATTGGAATTGGCTTGTTAGCGACTAAATGACTTTTTAGTCAGTAGCCCTAAAATAATCACCAGAAATCCACCTAGTAAAAAAATATTTCCATTGGTATTTCCATAAATCAATATCTCGTCGGCAAAGCCCATTGATCCTGCTCTAATAACAATAAAAAGCCAGGCTAGAGCTGTGAGGACTTGATATCTTCTAAGCAAAAATATTTGTCCTGCTACTCGTATCCCTAAAAAAGTTAAAACTAGTGATCCAATTAATCCAAATGGAGGAAAAACATTATGAAGCAATGTTGCGCTAAATCCAATGAGTAGTCCTAAAGCTATTGATTTGAAGATCTTCATAATTCAATTCCAGCAAATAAATCTAGTTCACGTCCTTCTGAGTCAAATGGCTCTGATTTTTCTCCTCTAACTAATGTGTAGTACTCATCTCCCCAAATTGATAGTCCAAGATTATTTGAAAGAGCAAAAAATGGTCCATCTACTGAAATTTGTGTTTCATGCGCTTTCATTGCTGCAAGTTTTTGTGGCACATACTCAGTAGCTCTGATTACCGATGTAACTAACTCATCCGGCTTTGCAAATGGCAGATCATCAACACTTTCTGCGCCAAAGAAACTGGATCCAACTTCTTTCATTTTTTCTATTCCATCTTGAATAACAGATCTTGGCATTGTGTTCCAATAAATTTTACTTATTTTCCAACCTTGATCAGCTGCCATATCAGCTGCTCGCATTGCTACTTGATTAGCTTTTATGTGATCTGGGTGCCCATAACCACCAAACTCATCATAGGTTATTAAAACGTGAGGCCTTGTTTCAAGAATTACATTAACTAATTCTTGTGCTGCTTCATCTAAGTTTGCTTGCCAGAAAACATCACTTCTTTCATTTTGCGCAGTACCAATCATTCCACTATCGCGCCATTTTTTATTTGGTGCACCTAAGAATCTAAAATCATCTATTCCAAGATGTTCCATCGCATTTTTTAACTCTACTTCTCGGTGTTCGCCTAGTTTGTCATCTTTACTACTTGCCAAGTTAGCAAGACTTTCAATTAAAACTTCACCTTCTTCACCACGAGTGCAGGTAACTAAAGTTACTTTTGCACCTTCTTGGGCGTATTTAGTCATAGTTATGCCGTTATTTATCGTCTCATCATCTGGATGAGCGTGTACAAGCAATAATCTTTTTTGCGTACTCACTCCCACAATATAACTTGAAACTAAACAAATCTGACAATATCGCTTAGGAATGATTAGAATTAAACAATGGTTGATGATAAATCTGGTCGCTTACCCCGCGATGAACGCAGAGCTCAATTACTTGTCGCTGCCCTAGAAGTATTTACAGCATCTGGCTACCACTCTGCTGCAATGGATGAGATTGCAGATAGAGCAAAGGTGAGTAAGCCTGTTTTGTATCAACACTTTCCATCAAAACTAGATCTTTACTTAGCAGTTTTAGACTTACATATTGATTCTTTAGTTTTTGCAATTCAAAAAGCAATTGCTTCAAATCAGGAAAACTCTTCGAGAGTGGCCGCAACCGTTGATGCTTACTTTGGGTTTATTGATTCAGAGGGCGAAGCGTTCCGTTTACTTTTTGAAAGTGATATGAATCTTGAACCACAGGTTCGAGAGCGCTTAAATCGAATGACTTACGACTGTGCTGCTGCGGTGAGTGCAATTATTTCAATTGATACTGGATTAGGAAAAGAAGAGTCAATGATGTTGGCTGTTGGAATAATTGGCACAGTACAAACTACTGCTAGACATTGGTTAGACCGAGATGGCAAAATTGATCGTCAGCGAGCTACTGAATTAGTGATGAATCTAACTTGGCGTGGAATTTCAGGATTTCCTAAATCAAAATCGTGAATTAGCGAACTTTGAAGTGAAAAGGTAGGGTTACGGTATGGCAACTACAAAACCAGCAGTTAAAGGCTCAGCACGCACTGAAGTTAAAATTGGTATTTCTGATTCAACTCATGAAATAAATATCGAGTGTGCAAGTACTCAAGCTGAGGTTATTGCAAAAGTAAATGAGGCTATTAAGTCTTCTTCTGTACTTTCACTAAGTGATACAAAAGGCAGAGAGTTGCTCGTGCCTTCAAATAAAATTAGCTTTGTTGAAGTTGGCGAATCCTCTGATCGAAAAGTTGGTTTTGCGAACTAAGCAGTTACTACTCTTCTGATAGTTGCTTTAGATTCTAATTTTTCCCATTGTTTAGGATGCGTGGTGTATTCGCCTAACAAATTTAACTTTCCATTACCGTGATAGTCACTTGATCCAGTCATTACCAGATCAAATTCTTTAGCTAAGTTAATCAATTCTTTCTTTTCATCTGGAGTATGGTCGCGATGATCAACTTCAATACCATCTAGCCCAGAGTTAATAATTGATCCAAAGGTTTCAGAAGAGATAACTCGTCCCCTATGAGATGCCATTGGATGAGCAATTACAGCAACTCCCCCAGCTTCTTTAATCAACTTAATCGCTACTTCAGGAGAAGGTGAATAATGGGAAACGTAGTACTTTGAATTATTGTGAAGCATCTGCGTAAAAGCTTCTTCTCTACTAGCAACAACTCCTTTTTTGACTAGAGCATCTGCCAAGTGTGGCCGGCCTAATGTTGCACCATCTGAGAGTTGTTCCAATACATCTGCCATAGAAATATCAATTCCGGCTTCGTTTATACGAGCGATTATTTTTTCCATACGGCCATGTCTGTTTTCTCTAGTCTTACTGAGAGTATCCATTAATTCAATATGGTTAGGATCGAAGAGTAAACCTAATACGTGAACACTTATTCCATCAGTAGTTTGGCAAGATATTTCGGCTCCAGGAACAAGCGAGAGTCCTGGACGTAAAGCAGATATAGCCTCACCCCAACCACTTATTGAATCGTGGTCAGTTATAGCAAGAGTTGTGATTCCACTAGCTAGTGCTTTATTTACAAGCTCAGTTGGGGTATCAGTACCATCGCTAAAGTTTGTATGCGTGTGTAAATCAATCAATTTTTTACCACACTATCTTGATTAGACCTTAGGACAAATAATGCACAACCAAATACCAAACCAATTATTCCAGGAATCGTACCGGCTGGTGGTTGTTGGCCAAGCCAAATTAGTGCTATCACAGCACTTACTGGAACTTCAAAAAATACAATTAGTGATACAACTACAGGAGAAACACGTTTTAAAGACAGATTAAATAATGTGTGGCCTAATAATTGTGCACCAATAACCAATGCTGCAAGCAAAATCCATTCATTTAAGGCAAATCCAGTTACTTGAGAGCCACTCAAAATTACAACAGGTAAGACTGATATTGAACAAACTAGGTAGCAAACTGAGGTAAAAGTAGAGGTAGAGATTTCTTTTTGCACTTTGGAACTGATTAGGACATAGCTTGCAGCTAAAGCTCCGCCCAAAATTGCTAGAAGGTCTCCTTGAAATGATCTAATTGATAAAGTTAAATCAACTCCAGTGATTACCAATACTGAGAAAAATGCAATCATCATGCCGCCGATAGATCTTCTCGGTATGTGCCCTCCTTTAAATTTGATATATAAGGCCGCAAATATTGGTTGAGTTGCTGTAAGTGCGGTGCCAGTTGCGACACTGGTTAGTCTCATTGACCAAAAGAAGCATAAAAAATGTGCAGCAAGTAAAACACCAGCAAGAGCAGACCAATAAATTGCATTCAACTGTTTAGTAGATTTCCATTCTCCTCTGGAAACCGCAAACGGAAGCATTACTAGACCGCCAATTAAATTGCGTAAAAATATTAATGATGGAACAGGGATCAGACTTTTGGCAATTATTGGACCCGAAGTTCCAATTCCGATTACCCCAATAGCTAAAAGTGGGATATCTCTTCCTGTTGGGAGTTTGGTGTGGTACTGATCTGTCATAGGTAAAACCTATATGAAATTAAAAATTCTCATGAATCGCTCCCTAAGCGATACCCTTATCTCATGAATACAACTAAAGGTTCTAGCCTAAAACGTGTATTTCTAGCTCGATTAGCTGGTACTGGAGTATTTGATCCAAATGGAGACCAGGTTGGAAAAGTTAGAGATGCAGTTGCAACTCTTCGTTCCAACAACCAACCTCCAAGAATCTTAGGATTTATTGTTGAGGTTCCACCACGTAAACGAATTTTTGTTCCGATTACACGAGTCACATCAATTAATAATGGGCATGTAATTATTACCGGTTTACTTAATATGCGCAGATTCGAGCCAAGGACTAATGAAATCACTGTTCTGTCAGAATTATTAGACCGATCTGTAACGTTAGTTGAAACTAGTGAAAAAGTAACTATTGAAGATGTTGCTATGGAGTTATCTAAAACTGGTGATTGGTTTATTGAGAAAGTACATATCATGAAGCGCGGCGCCGGACTTCGTAGACGGGGTGCATCTATTACTGTTGAATGGGTAGAGATAACTGGATTTACTATTGGTGAAAGTAACCATGGTGTAACAAATTTACTTGGAACACTTGCTAATTTAAGGGCTGCAGATTTGGCATCAGTTTTACATGATT